>Ga0209392_1000005_pt1 | contig 54560 bp, 67 predicted proteins | sample PPLLak3cmMay2015_FD_187252 | JGI IMG/M metagenome (GOLD analysis project Ga0209392, IMG submission 187252) | Freshwater sediment microbial communities from Prairie Pothole Lake near Jamestown, North Dakota, USA - PPLs Lake P7 Core (1) Depth... | ecosystem: Environmental > Aquatic > Freshwater >...
AACCAAAAAGCCACCTGCAGCACCTGGCTGAGTCGCCAGATCTTTCAATTCAGGAGCGAATTTGGCAAACGCCTTGGGCAGATTTGCAATGGCGCGATCGAAGTCCTTACCGTATTTCCAATAAATGGACACGGCGACGGCATGCTTCACGGCGCGATTGGGATCGTACTGACCGGCGCGGTTCAGATCGACAGGAGTCGGGGCAATCTTGCTGACATCGAGGCCAACGGCAGATGCGAGGCTCTTAACTTCAGCTGAAACTTCACCAGAAAACTTGGCTTCTGAATTGGTGGGAACGGACATTTCCTCACGAGGTGAAGAAAAGCTGTTTCCCATTTTCTCGATTCGTTCGGCCTGATTGGCCTGTTCCTTCAACGAATCGACCTGATCCAGCAGATCATTTACCTGCTTCAGATCCTCGGCCGGCATTTCGCTGGCGTTAGCGTAACGATTGCGGATGCCATCGGCCTGAGTAAAAAGAGTTTTTGCTTCGTCTAACAAAGCACGTGCGTTTTTCATGTGGTACCTCCAAAAAGTTAGATTTATTGCGTTGCAAAATCGAGTGCGTTTTTCGCGGCTCGAAACCGAACCTCCAGGAGTGCCACGTGGTTGTCATCTACCGGCGTGACGGCTCCCTGCCTGGAATGAATTTCTTCAGTAAGTGCCTCGAGGGCATCAGCAAATGCTTTCAATTTCATTGGATCTGCAGAGACCAAAGCTTTTCCCTCTTTTACGCTCTTCAGAAGTTGCTCGATAACGAGCAATCCATCCCAACTTGGTCCAATTTCCCAAGGGGCCTTTTCACCAAATTGATGAAAGTGACCTGCAAGGTGCTGTTCAACCAAGGGTAAATCGTCAACAGAAATTATATCATGAAACGCACCGGCGGCCAAGAGACTTGCTGCCTCTTTTACACCATCCAGCACGACATCACCATTGGGGTTGTGGTGCAAAAGCTGATACCCCAAAACCGATGAGGGGTCCATCTTCACATTCCGCCACGCAAACAGATCACGCATCTGCTGTGGACTTTGTATTTGGGAACGGACAGCTGCCTCATCCCACTTGGTATCGACCGATGCGGCATTCGCCTCATGATCATTGATTACCGGAAGAGTCATCCGCGATAGGAGTCCCTTAGCCAAAGACACCTGCGTCAATGGGTTCATGCCCAATGGGACTGGAGAAATTTCAAACAGTTTCACTTCACGAAGGTGACGGATACCCATCTCGTCATAATCGTGTTTGACGGTTCGGTAACCAAATGAACCTTCGGTCAGTGCTCCATCCTTCATCAACTCATACGCCTCACGACCCCAAAAGCTGCCAACGGTCAATGCCCCCTTGGCGTGAAGCCCAACCGAGTCCTCTTCCAAAACTTTTGGAGGGGGGCCAATCAGTTTCATCCAATCATGGGCATAAAACACCTTGACACGGTGGCCATTTTCTTTTAGCGTTTTGGCGAACATACCGGGTTCGGCAATGTCATTGCCATCGTCTACGTTACCGAAAACCGAGAAGTGACCATCGTACGATCCACCATCTCCAGCTTTGAACTCGACGGCGGCTGCTTTGAATTCAATTTCGTTTTGATCACTCATATTTGTCCTCCATAAAATCTGCAATGTTGGCGTCTTCGAGCTTGAATAGGGGATCGCCGCCCTTCATCCTAATTTGAGAAGAAAGAACCTTTACACCCTCAATCAATTTGATGATAACACCACGCTGATCAAATAATTTTTTCTCAAGTGAATTGATCTTAGTATCACGCTCAAGCGAAAGTGCCTTTTGACTTTCTAAAGCCAACCTTAGGCTTTCAATATCACATTTTAAGGCAGCATGTTGATCCTTGTAAATGTTCAATATACTCACTGTTGCCTCAGTGATAACTTGAACGGCTTCCGATCCCTCTTTTTTTGTCTCAGATCGTAAACGTCTAATCGTTTCAAAAGAAATAAAGATGCCAAAAATGATTGTTATGATGCTTAGGACATCATTGTAATTCGGTAAATTCATTCTTTCCCTCCAAAAAACTACGAATTTTTCCTTCTTCCATTCTCGCACTCTTCCGAAATTCGCTTCGTAAGAGGCTTGTCAATGCACAAGTTCCTTGATTGATCATCAGGAGGGCAAGAAGCGACTCCAAAATTACATGATTGGGATGAATACTCGATGCTAAATAATACCTAACAATGAATATTACCAAAAATCCCAATGAAAGAAAGAAATTTACCAGGTGCAACCATTTTCGTTCTCCCCCAACAATGGCTACGTAAGCGATACTCGTGCATGCCAGATAAATTGATGATAGGATAACACTTAAGTAGGTTACCATGTTATCTCCCCGGTTTGAAATAAGGTGCGAATGTTCGCAAACAATTAGGGTGTTGAAGCGGATTTTGGACTCCGGCTGGACCTTCTGTCGGATGACTCCTCGAAGCCCATTCCATCGGGCGTATTTGACCCGCTATCCACCTACACGTTTCATGACTATCCAAAAGTCCATCATCCATGATGAAGAGTTCCTTCACTCCCCATGTTCCATACTGATCAATCGTCATCCCATTTTGGGTCTCTCCCAATTCCGTTCTCGCAATCGTCAATGACCGATTTTTGTACGTCTCAGAAACTACACTCGTAATGCCTGGTTGCCCCTCTATTCCATTCCTAAACTGAGCCACCGACCAACCGTTTTCATATCCATATTTGAGCACTTTACCCAAAGCTTCTCGTGTCGTCTCGGTGATCCCCTTCACACGCACTCCAGCCTTTGATAACTGTCTAACAACGGCGGGATTATTGATATCAAATGCGATATCAAAACCAATCGAGGCCGTCATCTTCGGCCAAGTCGCCTCCATGATTTGGAGGTAATATCTCTTGTAAATTTTTAGGAGGGCTGCCTCTTCTTCTGGTGTGATGAGGACTTCTGGTGAGGGGATTGCCTTTACTTCCATCAACATTATATCACGTTTTTCAGCCGCCAGGACGTCGCTATCTTTGCCGGGATCGTAATACTTTACGAATCGTGACCAAACGAGATCACTCAAATCCTCAAAATAACCATCGAGATCCGAGGCGAATGGAGAGATGTAGCCACGACGAAGTGACACGAACGATCGAGCAATTCGTCGTGAATTGGCAATCGATTTGTCCTCATCTACTTTTGTCTCACCGTCATCCAAAGATTTGGCTGGTTCTGGTTCATCGAGAAGATTGACCTCTGTCATGTCCTGGTCAAAGTTTACAAAAGAGTCCGACATGCCCACTTTGTAAACCTCGTCATTAGCGCTCACGGGTAACTTCATCGCTCTTCGTGCATCAGCACGAGTAATGATACCGGCCTGCCACGCAACGGTCACCCGCGTCCATATCGTTGTTTCATCTTTTTGAAGTGACCGAACGGTAGAAGTATTAAATACTATTTGAACGTCGGGATAATCGCGCTTGAAGAAATGTTGGTACGTTCCCTGCCAAAGGATCCAAATTGGGATCAACGTATCCTCAGTCATCGCCTCTCTCGCCTCGGCATAATTTGCGTACGTTGATTGATCGAGGCCAACCGAGAGACCCGCGACGATGGCGGGTACCTTGAAACTTGCAGAGATACGAGACTCGGGTAACTTTCGAAGTGCGTCCCATGCCAAATCCTGCATATTCAAACCAAGAACGGTTGTGGTCATACCAGCTTCCAAAAACGCTGGTCCCCCACGACCTTCACCACCATATTTGTCTATCCACTGCCGACGCAATCGAGACGCCTTGGCCTCGTCGAAGTCTTCACCCGGTACCAGGTTCACCACAATACGTGGGATGGCGTCATTCTTGAGAAGACGGTACGCGTAATACGAAACTTCATTGTCTACGTCCGTGTCCCTGGCCGCTGCCTGTAGCGCACCATATCCACGCTCAGGTCGCTCAGGATCAGGTTCCCAAATTTGGTGGATGATGTCGGTTTTTTCAAGACGTTTCGTTTGTCCATCGACCTTGAGTTCGTAATGTGAAATGAACCCATTTGACGTGTCAGTTGATGCGACGGGTGTGAGGTACATATCACTCAACGGCCACAAATCGAGAGGTTGGCCAAATTCGTTTCGTCGAACCCATGTATATGCATTCCCTGAAATGGCCGCGTAACTCATGAGCAACTTTTGGAAACGCGTTTGTGGAATGTCGGGATTTGGTGACGCGAAGAGGCGCGAAATGGGGTGATTGACAAGAATGTTGCCGTCCATATCCAAAACATGGAGAGGAGCCTCAATGAACCCACTCGTCAATGCCGAAAGACACGCGAAAACTGCCGAATTCGATTTGACGCCCTCTCTCACGAGAGTTGAAAATGAAACGTCCATAAAGAATGCGGATGCCCAAGGCGGCATGTAAGAAAGGTTTGCCGCTTTGTAAGCCCGTGATGCCATTGATAATTTGATCCTATCAAATATGTTCAAAATATTGTACTCCTCTTTTGGTTTACCAATCGGTTGAAGGCTCCTGAAGAGGCATCAACCTGATCACGATACTTACCAACAGGAAAAGACTCAAGTTCATCGAGGTATTCTTCGTTCCAAGGTCCCATAACTAACCGAACATTCCCGCCTTCTGCTTGGTCAGCAAGAGGTTCGGCCCTCGCTTCCTTGTTACCGTGTGGAAGGTCTCGTTGAACCCGAAAACCTGCCAAATTTTTGGTGGTATTCTCCATCGACTCCTTCCCACCACTACCACCCTCTTGCTCCACAATCGTAACGACCCTCGAACCGTATCTCTCTTTGTCCGCAATCGCAGTCAATTTGATACGGTTTTCTCGATCGTGTGTCGACCACTGCCCTCTAATCGAGTCGATGATGTAGTATATTTGGCTCCGCATTCCGATGAGGACACCTGCACTAAAAGTACCCCCACCATCCGTTCCACCCTTGTCCCAATAACGAACGAGAAATTCCATATTGAGAGGTTCACTTGGGACTGGGATAAACCACTCACGTTTGAACGCTCCACCTTCACGTGGCACTGGGTTCTGCTGGTAAAGTGCCTCGAATGGACGAGGCGTAAGAACCTTCTTGATGCCTAACAAATCGGCCGTCGAATACCGTTCAGGCCAAAGTGCTTCATTCACCTTGCGACCGAGAATGTCATTGTCACTTTCAGCAATGGCGGGGAACCTGATCCGCTTCCAATCCTTATTGATCTCCTCGTCATCGAGGATCTGTCCAACGAGATCGAATTTGTGCCACCTTGTCATGATAACGATTGTGCTCGCATTTGGATGACGTCGTGTCCACAAATCCGATCTAAACCACTCCCATACTCGGGCTCGGTAGGTGGCGGAACGAGCCTCTTCTGAACTCTTCACGGGATCATCGACGATAATAATCTCACCCCCATGTCCCGTTATTCCGCCACCAACACCAACCGAACGAAGTCCACCCCCTATCTCCGTTTCCCAGTCGACTGCACTTGCGCGCTCATTTGAGAGGGAAAACCTGTCGCGGGCAATTTTCCGACTCATCCTACTGAATTTGGTAGCGAGAGACGCCGAGTACGAACCTACAATTACCGAATGTTCGGGGTGCCTTTCAAGGTAATAAACCGGAAAGCGCACCGTCACCATTTCACTCTTCCCATGCCGCGGCGGAACCTCTAAAATTAAGTTGCGACAAACGCCATCGGCAATCCCTTGGAGTTCACGTTGGATAAATCGTTGAAATGGACGATCCCAAGTGAATGCAGGGGTGACCTCATCCAACCACTTGCTGAACGGTAACTTAAGCGCCGATAGCGTCGGTATCGGGAGGCGGCGTCGTTTCGCTTCCTGTATCGCTAGGTACAGTCGCTCTAAGTTCTCTCTCGATGAGGGTTGCGAGTTCAGCATCCGATAATTTCCCTACTGGTTTACCCGATATAGTCGTAGTTGTCATGTCAATTTCAGTTCGTTGAGTGGGAGCCACTGTCTCACTCGCCCATCGAGCAAAATCGCTCGCGTCTTTGTCACGCAACGCAATTATTGTTCCGTCAGGATTTGTGGCCATCCCCGTCATTGCCAATTGGAGGATACGTAAACGCAAACCTTCCGCAACGGTCACCTCAACGAATTCACCCTTAAGGTGGTCCCACGCGGTACACATCCGCGTTTCAGTCATCTCAATCAAATCGGTACGAAAATTGCGAGGACCTCTAGGGGCACCTTTAGGGTTACCACTCTCACCTTTTTTCCATGCCGTTCGTGGTGCTTTCCGTTTTGCTTTGGTAACGGGAGGAGGTGAAATTGGAGCGCCCAATGACTCGCTAGCCGGAATTTCTTCTTTTTTCTTCACATTTCACCTTATGTGTTCCCGTCTGTTTCGTGACCGTTGTCCGCCGCCGGCGCCGATCAAAGTTTGAAGACCAATACAACATTGTCATCAATTGGAATATGAACTTCATTGTCAGTGAAGTCACGACCAAGAAGTGCCATCGTTGACTTGACAGCAACTAATCGTGGCCCCGATGGTGGTTCAGGTTTTGGTTCGGGCACTAACGTCATAGTCTCAGAAACGTTAGCGTCCAAGTTTGACTTACAAATCGGATCATTCCGGTAGTGGGAAGTGTACTGCCAAAGTTCGGTATATGTCCATGGTGCCGGTACTAGTCCTGGGTTCCAAACCAGGTCCCTGCATTTTGGTATATTCGATTCATTTGGATATCGTGCACCCCACCACTCACCTACTTTCTTTGTGGTACCTATCATCCGTTTCCACCACTCATATCGTGAGTAGGTGAGGATTAAGGCCTCGGCACGGAAACGTTGATAGAGCATCCAGATCAGAGCGTTGTAGGTGTCGGTCCGTTTCGTCATCGTGACACCACCATCCAATTCGACATCGAGTGCCACGATCTTGACGGGGTATCCGGTAACGGCTTTGAGAAAATTATCGTAATGGGATTGTGCCGAGTAAATGGGGGATAAAACACAATAAGCACCGAGGGTGAGACCCGCAGCGAGAACTGCCCGTGCATATTCATGAAACCGCTCATCTACGTACCCGGCACCGACAGTGGCACGGACAATTACTGATGTGAAACCAGCATTTCGTGCCGCTTCAAAACTAGTAATAGTGTTCCATTTGGAAACGTCAAGATGGCATGTTCTCATCACTCACCATCAGTAGGGGCGCCAATACGTGCCTTTTCCTCCACCCCTTGCAGGTATTTCTCAACCATCCGGAAAAATAGGGCACCTAACTGCTCATAGAATAGGGCAGCAGTAAAGCCATAGGCCAATGAAGCAAAAACGATACCGGTAATGGTCTGAAAGTTCCAAACTGGATTTTGAACGGAACCCACCAGGTAGAGGCCACCAAAGCCAAGGCCAAAAATCAGAGCAGAGGCGGTGAGCCAATGACCGGTCACGCCAAATTTCTTGACGACGAAGACGGCCGAAATGATGACGAAAATGATGGGAATTCCTTGCCACGCAGCGTTCCAAAATGATGGATCAATGTTCATACGTTCCTCCTAAGGGTGGGCTCACCGAAATGAGCCATTTGAATTAAGCTTCCAAACAACATTATATCATACTTTATGTGCATATTGATGTGAATACCAATATGGGGTATGCCCTTTTTATCGTTTTCGTTTGCGGGTTCATAGTCGTTTACTTTGCCGCTATCTTAATCGTAACCGTAACGGTTAAGGTAACGATTAAGGTTGATTAGGTCATTTGATATAATCAGTCTAGGTTGATTCGTTATTTTAGTTATTTTTTTCTTAATCAACCTTAATCTTAATCAACCTTAATCGTAATCAACCTTAATCGTAATCAACCTTAATCGTAATCAACCTTAATCGTAACCGTAATCTTAATCAACCTTAATCTTAATCTATCATATATCACTATATATATACGTGCCGGCACTTTTACTATGAAATGCCATCGTGCCCTATTTTGAGGAGGTTCGGTCGCGAGCCCCCTCATATCGGGGCAATTTGGCTAATGATGACCCAACAAACTGCGATAATATCTTCCTAAATGAACAGAACACGAATGTTTGTTATTTCACTCCGACACCTAATTCCCTAAGAATTAGGGGGAAGGTGTGAAATAACACACAGAGTGTTCTGTTCATTTAGGATACCGGTCGCCAGAACACGGGCGGCATCACGAATTTCAAAACTCGTTTTGTACCGTGACAAATGTGTATTATAATGACCAAAGTAATTATTTTAGTGTTTGGGAGAATGTAATGGCAGACGAGTCAGTTTTGAAAGTGGGTAACCCACTCAAGAGGCACCCGGTAGAGACGGCCCTTTTGACGGGATTGGGATCGGTTGAGACAACGATTACCAAAAATAAATTTCATGGGGCGACGGTGGGCTTTTGCGCTCGTCAATCAATCCTACACACGATGGTTGACCCCAATTATTCCGAACTCGTATCACCGGCGAGTGCGTTCTATTTTGCAATTGGTTCAGCGATGCATCAGGTCGTATCAGGGGGACTCAAGCGGGCAGGCATTCTGGTTTTTTCCGAATTAAAAATAGAGGCACCAGAATTTGGTCCACCAAAATTGGATCTCGTACGCGGGTATGTCGATAACATAATTGAGATTGATGGCAAGTTGGCGATAACTGATGTGAAAAGTTGTGGGTCTCTGCCAAAGGAGCCGAAAATGGCTCACGCGGCACAGGCCCGTGCGTATTCTTTGATCACGGGAATTATGTCGGCCTATATTCATTACATCAGTCGGAGTGTCGCATCCTGGGATGGGAAACTGATCCAGGCGGTTTTGAAGGTGGACAATTCTAAAACGGCAGTTACGATGACTGCAACGGAAATGGCAAAGAGTCATGTTTTTGCTCAAGAAGATTTGCTCCCTCCAATTCCTCCGCACATTACGAACCAATCAAAATGCGGATTTTGTCCATTCAAGGCATTTTGTTGGGAGGGCGACGAAACGATCCCCATTGACGATAACCTAAATTGTTTTCCAGAAATGGCTACCGTCGAGGCGCTTATGCTCGAAGTCGATGAGTATGCCCAAAAGTACATTGATGGGATACCGACTCGTCGTGAAGCGATTATGGAAAAAATAAATTTCGCCAGGGAGTTTGACGATCCTGAAATGAAGGGGCACGCATAATGGCCCAATTATTCAAGAACGTCAACGTGACTAAGGCAACCTGCAAAATCAGTTGCTATTGCGATCAAGGGGAAATTACCGTAATGTATCCGGTAATGTATCCGGTTCATCAAATTGCTTGTCCGTATTGCGGGAATGTTCTTCACATTGAATGGATCTTCCAAGTTGCAACTCACATCGAAATACCTTCCGAAGAATTCCTTCAAATTCAAAATGAGCGTATCCAGGAATGGAACGAAAAGCATGGGAGACCGTATGTCCAATAATCCTTGTCCATTATGCGGCGGTGAACTTACCCAGGGTATTTCATCAATCGAAACAGCCCAATCCACTTTGGCTTTTCATTATGTAATTTGTGAGAATATCGTTGACCTTCATGGGTTCGAACAAGAATGTGAATTTTGGCATGTGTCGGGTTCTGCTGACGCCATGTTCGTTGAATTGAATTTGAAACGAGGGATGACTGTTCGACGTGATCACCAATTGGTCCTTCCATTGAGGATGCCCCAAAGTGAGTCAAATCAAACTGTTTGGCCATTGGTAATCGGCGACATGGTTGACCGGATGGAGTATGGACGGCAAAAGTACGGAGTGGATTTGAAGCCATTTGACGGTCGTGACACTCTGGTTGACGCCTATCAAGAAGCCCTTGATTTGGCCGTTTATTTGAGAAAAGAGATTTTTGAACGAGATAACAAAATAAAGGAAATTTCATGACACGTCTTTCTGTTGCTCAAAGTGTTCTTTATGATGCCCCCCGAACAATTTATTTTTATGCAACCTCATATTGTAATTCCAATTGTTCATATTGCATTTTTAGGAATTCGAACTTGGAGATGAAGCGAGAGCATCTTCCCCTTGATCTTCTTAAGAAAGTTGTCAAAGAGTCAAATCTTCTGAAACGCACGTCTTGGGTAATCCAGGGTGGCGAAATTGGCGAGCATCCACAGGCGGCTCAAATTGCAGAATTTTTACACCTAAATGGGCACTTCGTAACCTTGTTGACCAATGCGATCCACATTCCCAGTTCAATAAGAATGCTTCCATTTGTTGATGCGATCACAATTTCATTTGATGGTCGCCGTCATGATATCGTGAGAGGTGCCCCCGGAAATACGGAGTCAATTTTCGAATACATCAAACAGGTGCGCGAAAAGGCAATCAATCCAGTTGACCTCACACTCCAGATGACTTTGGGACCTTGGAATACGAATTTGGATGAGGTCATATATGTAAAGGAACTCGCCGATGAACACCACGTTGGTTTACGTATCAATGTGGCATCGGACACTGGCGTTTTAGGTAATGGTAACTATACCCAAAATATTGAGAAGCTTGCCAAAATTGAGGTGTATTTCGAAAGTGAAGGCGAAAATTTTACGGCACGCTATCTTCGTGAATATGTCAAACACCTCAAAGGCGAACGATTGCCCTGTGTTTCGACTTCAATTTATTCGACGATCCTCCAGGACGGAAGGGTTCTTCTGTGTCAGGGATTGGATACTGAAGAGGCAACGATTGGGAACCTGCACGATAACAGATTTGACGATATTTGGAATTGGGCCATGGACACCCGAAAAGAGCTTCGAACGTGCAATAAATGTGGGCTTTCATGTCAGTTGATGGGAGATATAAAATTCGATGAAACCTTCTATGCGCCGGAAAGTTGATAAAGCACTTTGGTGGTTTTTGATCACCGTCATAGTCATATCAGTAATCATGGTTGCGATTGGCGGACGATAATGTCACAATCATCTCATTACAACATTTTAGTAAAATCGTAATAAGATAAAAAAGTAAGTATTCTGAAATTAGGAGAGTTTATGAAAATTTCCAAAAGCCTAAAGAAAGTGATCTTTGCCGCAATTCTTGCCCTCATAGCGGTAACATTTTTTCTTGTTGCGTTTCAAGTTGGCGCGACCGAGGATCCAATCAGATCGGATAACTTGTATGTTCCGATAGTGGAAAACAGTCACCCAACAGCAACTTATCCAGTAAGAGTTACCGCGACCTATCCTCTTAGAGAAACACCAACTTATCCAACGAGGCCATAAATATGTTTTCAACTTTCAAGTCGTGGTTGAGGGCTCAAGTCCGAGCCAATGAGGAATTCGTTCCAACTTACGTTTTATTGAATAAGAATGTTGATCCACAGGCAAAATCTGGTGGCCCTAGCAAACATACCGCAGGAAGAAAAGGTCATCGTTTTGGTCAAACCAAAAAGGCTCGAAAGATCGCAAAAGAGAGCCGACGTATCAATCGAAACCGTAACTAGAGAGAAAAAGGAGAAAATGAAATGAACGACAATGAACGTGCCCGAAATTTTTCAAAATTGCAAGGGCAAATTCGTAACCAAGTTAGAGAAATGATCTTCTCATCCCCCGGCAAAGTAACGACTTTGCAAAATCGTCCCTATACCGTTTGCATCATTACTTTCCAAGACACCTCAGCACCTGGCCTAATCAATACCGATCACCTAATGGGGCTTGGCTTTTCCAAAGTTCTTACTGGTGACGAGTGGCATCCGAAACGTGGTCGAGAAATTGCAACCGAACGAGCGATTGACAATTTGGTCGAGAAGATTATGGATCTTACCTACCCTGGCGTTTTCGACTTCTCTCGTCGGCCACACAACCCTGATAATGGAAAAATCCCTGATGACGGCATGCGGCTTATTGATGCGGAAAGTATGGCAAAAATTCTTCAGGCTTCCGGCGTCGAGGTTGAGGTAAAGGAGTAGGTCATGAACCGAGTCTTCGATGCGGCAATCATTGGTGAAGAACTTTGGAAAGAATTCTTCCCCACTGTTTCAGAAAAGGTCGACCTACACGGGCAATCAAAATCGAAGTTTGCCAAATCGATAAAGCCTCATTTTATTGAGAGTCGTTCTCTCATTGACATTTTCGTTTACTATCGACTTTTCAAATATCGTGTTTATGATTTGAAGAAACTTTCACCATCCATTTATGCTAAAATTGGAAATGAGGTTCTGAGCCTTATCCAACTTTTGGTGAAAAGACATCTTTCTGATGATGAGCGTGAAAATGGCTAAAGCGCCTCTTGATAGATATCTGTCTGAAATTTATGGGGTTACCTTTCACAACGGGAAGGTTTCCCAAATTGAAGAAAATTTTTGGATGGTCCCTAAAGTAAAATTTCTTCAAATCGTTGACGAACACCCCAATCTATGTGTTGATGACGGAATTGGGATGACAGTCTTGGTCAAAGACGACATGAACTTTCTTATTGGTACTCTGAACTTCAATACAGGGGTGGTTTTTGAAGGGGAATTCCTCCGCACCACTTTTGGGAGTGCGGAATTTATTAGAGTCGTCAAGGCACCAAAACTGTTGATAAGACGGACAAACCTTCACACGTTACTTAGCCCATTAGAGATTGAGAAAGTTGCTGAGGGAATTTGTGCGAAAATTGGGGGCGTTGAATAATTTCATATTTTATTGGTAGAAAAAATCCTCTTTTCCGTCTGACATGAAATATGACATTTGTAATGCGAAAATCATTACATTTGTCATATTTTATTATATGTACTTTTTTCTAAATGTGTAGTAGAATTGCATCATTCAAGGATAAAAATTTTTAGAAAAGAGGATAAGAAAATGTTACGAGCCGTGAAGCACACCGTTTTAGTGAAAGTTCTTGGAGGAAATAAAGCCCAATTGGTGCATGGTCATCCGTGCATGTGGGATAAGGTCACCGTTTTCAACCACACGAAATTCGGACCAGTTGCGATTGGCAAGCAAATTTCCGCAACTTTTTCAGTTACCCCCAAGAGGCGCTATCTTTTAGGAATTCGTGAGTGGGAAACCTCTCTAACCGTGGAAGAATTCCAGGCGAACTACTCCTCGACTTTGGCGAAGCAAGCCGAAGCTCATGCGAAAGTCGCACGAGAAGATTGGGGAATTGAGACCATCACCCCCCCAACCGCAGCATTCACTCGTCCTTCAGAGCCCGTTTTTGAAATGAATTCATCTCCATTTCCAGTCGAAGCCCCCAAAGCAGCAGTCCCCAACGTTCTTCCAAAGGGGAAAAGCGTCAAGGCAGTTTGGCAGGACGGAGTTTATCTTGATCATGACGCAATGAAAGTTTTTGGAACCGCCCTTGCACTTGCGAATGCTGGCGAGACCGTCAACGTCCTGATGGTTGGTCCTAGCGGTTACGGAAAAACGACCATCCCCGAGAAGGTTGCACGCACCAACGGAATGGACGTTATCCGGATGAACTGCGCGGCAGTAAGAGACCCAGAAGAATGGTTCGGTTATCGTGAGGCAGTTGATGGATCGACCGTTTTCGTCCCAACCGAATTCACCAAAACCATCATCGGCGGGAATGCGATCGTAATTTTGGACGAGTTCAATCGCGTAGAACCATGGTTGACCAACACACTTTACCCACTTTTGGACGACGCACGAAGCACCTTGGTTCACGGCGAACGGATCACTTGCGGAGAGAACCTCATCTTTGTAGCGACGATCAACCAAGGTTTTGAGTTTACCGGAACCTTCGCTTTAGATGCAGCACTCACCAATCGCTTCGATATGATTGTCCACGTTTCAGCACTCCCTCAGGATATCGAAGAAGAAGTTTTGATCACTCGAACGGGAGTCACCCCTGTAACTGCGAAAGTGATTGTGTCAATCAACAATGCACTTCGGTTGATGGTGATGGACGGCAAAATCGATATCGATCCGAGCACAAGAACCTCGATCAAAATCGCCAAGATGGTTAGTGGCGGGATCATGAGCCTTAAGGATGCGTTCAAGTTTGTGGTAATGAATTCTGCTCAAGACGGAATTCGCGAAATAAACGATGTCATCAATATCGAACTTTCGAAAGTGAACCCCTAAACAGATTATCCTCTTCTCCTTGAATGGGAGGCTTCTAAGCTAAATACTTAGAGTCTCCCTAAGGGGGGTGAAAAATCATGAAACGCTCGATGTATATTCTATCATCTAAATCCGCTGCGTGTCTCTGGTCCTCACCAGGAGGTCACAAATATCAACGTAGAATGTATTTATGTATCATTTTGATACATTTTGTGAAATGTAATGAAATGTAATGCCAAAATCATTACATTTGTCATATAACGAATTTCATTTCTACTATGTACACTTTACTGCTTCGGTGATAGAATTGTGTCAATAATCAATTTTGAGAGAAAAAAGAGGAAAAAATGAGGACACGGAACACGCAGGAATGGTATAAAATGATAAGGAAAGAAATTCCCACGGTTGTCACATCGCGGGAGTTCGTCACTTTTGCAGCTTCTGTCTCCGGTTTTATCCGCGAGATTGTTCCCTCCAAGCCGTTTCCAGTCATTGGGATTACAAATCATGACTCAGCATACTGCGACCGCGGGAACGGAAAAATTTTCTTCCCAACCTCTTATTTCTCACAGGATTTTGTTGAACTTCAAGACGATGAGGAACCTTCTCTCGTTTCTCTCGCGATGATCAACGGATCAGCAATTCACGAATGTCTCCATTGGGTTTATTCTCCACTGGATATCGAGGATTTTTTCAACTTTTCCGCAGGCGGCAAGGAATTCTTCACCAAGACAGTGGACGTCAGAATTTCCTCGGCAGTCGTCAACGTCATCGAAGATCTTTTTATCGAGTCGCAGGCAGCCCCATTTTTTGTCCCAATTCTTCATGACAAGAATTCATTCACGGTTTCACAAGATCATTTTGAAATGATGAAAACCTCGGTCACCAAAGTCGACCTCATCACTGCAGCAAAAACCTTGGTTTTCTTCAAGAATACGGATCTTCGAGATGATGAATTTTGGTCCCTCTACCCCATCGAGGCAGTCGAAGCTCTGATCGAAGCAACCGAATTGAAAAGAAATTATTTTGGAGATCGATCACGATTGGCGAAGAAATTCATTGAAGCTTTCTTGAATGCAGCGGAAGCCGAAAGTGAACCGGAACCAGAGGTTGAAGACGAGAGCGAGCCAGAAACTTCCGATGAGAACGAGTCCGAAAGTGAACCACAAACCGACGAGTCCGAGAGTGAAGACGAGTCCAAGAGTGAAGACGAGTCCGAGAGTGAAGACGAGTCCGAGAGTGAAGACGAGTCCGAGAGCGAGGGTGAGTCCGAGAGCGAAGGCGAGTCCGAGAGCGAAGATGGTTCTGAAGGTGAAGAAGAGTCCGAAAGTGAAGCTGAAGTTGAAGGTGAAACCGAAAATGAAGGTGAGTCTGACGAAGAAACCCCCGGTGATAGTGAGTCCGATGGCGAAACTGATGATGAGTCCGAAATTGAAGGAGATGCACAAGGTGAAGTTGCGGACGAACCAACCGATGACGAGAGACTCGCAGAACTTGGTGAGTACGATCCCAAATTTGGTGCCCAGGGTGCAGAAGAAGTTGAACTTTCCCCAAAAGAGATCAAAGCGATGGCGGAATTCCAAGCCAAAGTCAATGAAGATCTTCAGAAAGATTTGGAAAAGATCGAGATTACCAAAGGTCGATGTCCAGTGAAAGTCAATAAGCCCCAAACTTTCGAAGCAAAAGATTATCCTTACACAAGAACTACTGCAAGGGTTCATGCATCAACCAATTGGGGTTTTGTAAAGGAATTACGAGCACGATTTGCACAACGAGTTCCCGGACAAGCATCAACTCGCGGACCACAACTCGTAGGAACGAGACTTTCACGAATTGCAACCGATGGAAAAGTGTTCGCATATTCAGCGAACCTCGAAAAAGTTGCCGATCCAGAGATCATCATTTTAGTCGACATCTCGGGTTCAACTACAACCCCAATTCACGAGACTGAGGGATTTGAAGGAGCTACCGATTACCTTTCACTTTTCCAGGCACTCCTTGCAACAAGCGAAAAAATCCACGAAGCACTTCGCGAAGCGAGAATTCCAAATGTGGTAATCACCCACACGAGTGACGAAAGCGGAACGATCCCTACCTTAGGAATTGTTTCATCTTACGGAATGAAAACCGGAACGACGACAAATTCAGAAAAAGAATTTGATCGAGCATTCAATTTTTACACATCGGAAAATTATGACGGTGTGGTTCTTCGAGAAGTTACAAAGAGTTTCTCTGAAAAACCGGGCAATAAGGTAATCATCGTTTTATCAGATGGCGAACCAGCGGGACGCGATGGATACAACGGACAGGTTGCAAGAGAGCACACAATCAAGGAGGTTCAATCATTACGAAAAGAAGGATATAAGGTTTTCTCAATTTCAGTTTCAAGTTCAGTTGTCCGATCGAACGATCTTTTCTACGGAAAAGAATTCAATGTGGACGCCTCCTCAAATTTGAGGACTTCATTCGAGAACGTAATCAAGAAACTTTTTTAGGAGATAGAAAATGGCTGCAAAAAGTGTAATTCGTAAGGGTACCAAGGTTTTAGAGGGTGGAGGTTCAAGTCAATTCATCGGGATCGAACCCGACGCCGCAATCGTCGTTGCGCCCCTTGTGGGAATGGACGAAATGATCAGCATTGATCTTCACTCATTTTGGGAGATCAATCCGGCAGTCCACCTTGTTTGCCTCGGAGACAATTGCCCGTGCTGCACTTTGGGTAATGAGTCCGGTTTCAAGGCCTACTTACCGGTCCTGACACGCGAGGGTGAGTCCAAAATCTTTGCATTTGGAATTGGGGTTGCTCGCCAGTTTTCGGAATTGGAAGAGGAAGTTGGCTCTTTGGCTGGTAAGTTGGTCAAAATTCGGCGCGCTGGATCGGGTTTACGAACTCGATACACGGTTACCGGTTTAGGGAAGTCGATTGACATCTCCACCGCAACCCCCGCTGATATCGAGTCTCAATTGGGACCATTCGATCTTCCCGCAATTATCCGGAAATTGGAAGAGAATGGATTGGCAGAAGCTGAACAATTCGAAGATTTGCTTCCTTCTAAGAAGGAAAAGCCAGAACCAAAGGCAAAGAAAACTGCCGAACCTGCCCCGAAGGGTAAGAAACCCGTCAAGCCCGCTCCCGAAGAAACGGAGAAAAAGGCTGATGATTGGGAAGATGGCGAAGAGTCTGAAGATTGGGATGCCTAACAATGAACGAGATGCTTGAGAGTCAAGAGATTTTGATGCGACTCCTGGGCGTTACGGAAAGAGATGGATCCCCCTCAAAAGGGGTCCATCAATCTCTTATTTTATCCGCAACGATAGGAATGGCAGTGGAAGCAGCTGAAACGCTCGATGAACTTAACCGTGCAAATCGCCCATGGAAACCTACTTCATTGAATATGGCTGCTTTCCTCGAAGAAATGACTGATGTAGTGTTTTACATCTTAGAGGATTGCGTCCTTCTGGGCCTCACTGAGAGGCACCTGGCTATGTTGTATGAACACAAGTACCTTAAGAATTTATGTCGTATTGTTGAGCGTCTCGAAAGGTCGCAAATCATTTCCATATTTTACAGCATTTTGGAAATAAGAATAAGGGTTCCTGACTTTAAGATAACTGACTTAACGGAACCATACGGGGCCGATACGATGATCTTGTCATCTGATGATAAACCACTCGGATGGGAAAGTACATTTTGTACTGCTGCTGACGAATTGATTAAGAGGCCGTTTTTGGGTTTGATGACATTCGATAACATTGCCGAATTCTCTAAAGATCCCAAGGCCTATTTGGAGGACTGCTATGGACGTTATGAACCTTATCAAGAAATGCTCCGAATGTCGGAATTGCGATGGGGCGGCTTTCCAAACGAGGCCTAACCTCGGATGCGGAAACCCTAATGCGCCAATTTTGGTTCTCGGATCCTCACCTCAATTGATAAAATCGACTGATCGATTTGGGCTCCAGTCTCTGGAAATTTTGGAGATGGCTTTGGAGAATTCGGTAACCGATACCCAAATTTCGTCAATTGCCCAATTTTGGTATGATCTTGAATTCATGACGTCGTTCACCTATACGAGGATCGGGCATATTCTCGGTCCTCGTTGGTTGGAAACCGGTGATTATTACTACACGACTGCCGTACGATGCCGAACATTCCAAAATCAGGCACCATCAAATGAGATGGTTGAGAAATGTAGAGAGTTCACAGATGAGCTTCTAGTGGGCCGAGATGCGACAATCTTAATTGGTCGTCTTCCCGTAATTCAACTACTTCAAGAGAAAAGCGACGATCTACAACCAGGCGATTTGCGAAACCACAAACATTTTGGTAAACTTTTGGCATTGAAACACCATGCCCATTGGCGACAAGTTGATGTGGACATATACACCTCATTGGTAAAAAATTTACGGAGAGAGATATAATGTTGAGAGCTGATACCATCATCTTAGGTGGCGGTCTTTCTGGTTTGACCTTGCTAAAGGAACTTTCTGGTGATGCAATTCTTATCACCAAAAATGTCGGAGGTCTTATCCAAAATTACGTGACACCAAATGGATTTTCGTTTGACCTTGGTGGTCACGTATATAATTCATCAAATCCAGATATCGAAGAGGTCATGAACGTTATCCCCAACACACTTCATTCCCATAGGAAGTCATGGTGGATAAGGAGTGGGACCTTCAACGAATCGGAAAAGTATACATTCCCGGTGCAATCATCAATGCGTTCACTGGTAACCGATACCCCACAAGACACGAGTTGGTCACCCAACCTTGAGGATTACAGCATCAAAATTTTTGGTGAAGCATTCACCGAAGAATTCTTCCGTCCATTCAATGAGAGGGTGTGGACAACCGCACTTTCAGATTTGGATGTCGATTGGGTCAAGGGACGTGTTCAGCACCCACGTGAGTTTAGTGACAAGAATTGGGGACTGAATTCGTCCTTCTATTATGCCCCTGGATCAGAGATCGTAAAATATTTCCTTAAGGATTTTAGTAACAATATCATCAACGGTACCGTCCTCTCAGTCAATCTAGGGGATAAAACCGTAAGGTACCAGGACGATTTGAGTGGCGTGATCTATTATGTGAAATATAACCGGTTGATTGACACGACGGGTCGTTTCCTTGAAGGGGAAAGCATCTTAAGGAGAAACTACATTGCCTATTTTGGAGTTGGTGTTGAGGGTTCTCCGGCGTATGACTTTCACTGGTGTTACGGCCCGTTTGATCAAAGCGTTCACCGCGTAACACTTCTCAGTTCATACCATCCTGGGCTTGCTCCATCTGGAACGCATTCGTATCTTATGGAAATTCCATTTTCGAGCGAATACCGAAGTCCGTGGATCATATCAGTTTTACTTCGAGCAATGAAGACAAAACCAAACTCGTCAATCCTCAAATTTGCCGCTTCGGCCGCTTTACGTACAGCGGGCTTTCCAATCGAGAAGGAAAAGGTGATTGATGTCTGGGCAAAAGTTTCATTGGGATACCCGGTGCCGATGGTGGGATCACGGAAGGTTGTCGCTCAAATCAAAGAAAAACTTTTCAACCAAAATGTATTTCTGGCTGGAAGATGGGGAGCGCACGGATATTGGAATTGGGAGCACATCGTCACCGATGCTCGTGTTGTTCGCCGACTTTTGAACGATTACAGTCAAGACAACCTCAACCACTATCTCACTTCTGATTTTTATTATAAGGTGTGACATGGGAAAATTGATGATAATTGAAGGTCCACGGTGTTCTGGAAAGACGACATTGGCTCAAACCTCTATCAGATTTGGGTACAAAAACATGAAAGTGTCTCGTGGTTCAAATCCATTTGAGGACATGACGAATTGGATTAGGGCAATCAGCAGCGGTAATGAGAACATAATCTTCGACAGGTTTCACCTAACTGAATTCGTTATGGGGTTACAAGACGGAAGATCAGGTGCGAATTACTTATATAACTTTACATTGAGCGTCGACATGATGATTAAGCATAAAAAGTGGGATACGATCATTTTGCTGCCATCCGTCGAGGTTCTTGAAAAAAGGCTTGCATCAAGGAACGACGGTCGAGGGTATGACATGCCCCCCGTTTTGGCTCACCAATTGTGGGAACTGACCGCAACACTTTTCGATATCCCCGTTTTCAAAAATGAGAACGATGACGACTTTGCATTTGTCGCTTCTTTTGTTGAAAGGAAAATTAGGAATGGCTAAAAAGATTGGATTTTTTACCTGGCAACCGGGCCTTCATTCAGATCAGGCCAAGGATAGTGCAGGCGGAGCAGCGTGGACTCGTTTCCTTTTCGATAATTTCATTCGATCTGGATACGAGATCATTTGGCTCACGGACAACAATCCACCTTCAGAAACTCGTATATCACAAGTTGAGGAATGTGATATAATCTTCTTATGTTGGAGATGGCAAATGCCCGAGTACCCTGAACGAAATGAATTATATCTTCGCCAAATGGAAATTCTTTCCAAGGCAAACGATGCAAATATTCGTGTCGTCATCCATGATGAAGATCATAAAATTTCCGATCTCGATCTGGAATTTATGAGAAATAGAGTTTTGCGAGATCGTATCATTCTTACAACCCCGGAAATTTATCCACGCGATGGGTTCAAGACGTTATTCTTCCCAAACCCCCATACCAAAATGTTGGGATACAATCGTGGATATCCATTTATGACCGAATGGGCAATGACCTATGTTGGGAACGTTTATGAAAGATACGAGCAAGCAGTGAAATTCTTTGCCCCCTTCAGTGTGAGACACAAAACACGCGTTTTTGGCAATTGGTTGGAACCCGGTCCTGGCCGTCCTGGTGAGAAGAAAGTTAGAAATGATATGCCTCACGTCCGTTTCCCAGGTCGACTTTCACAAGGCATGATCAGTTCGGTAATGATGGAGTCATCGACCACTGTTCATCTCTTCAAAGAAAGTTATGCAAAAACCGGATTTATGACGATGCGATGGGCAGAGGCTGCGGCAAGTGGCGTTCCAGCATTCGTCCCAGATGACTTCAACCTCGATAAAAAATTATATTCTGTTCTCCGCGAATCGCTTTTTATCGTGAGTGATGGAGAAGAAATGGCAAAAAATTATGATAAGATGACGGACAAGCAATGGGTGACCGCACTTTCGGCCCAACAGTTATGGGTTACCGAAAACATGAAAGTTGACAATTGGATGAATTTCATTAAGGAGCTTTAGCATGTACAAATATTTTACGCCAAGAAATTATGGCCGACTTTTGGAATGGATCGTGGCCACTGGTGAGGTGGTAAGTCCCAATGGAGAAAAGACGGTAGAGGTTTTGAATGCCCCTCTTCTTCTCCGTGATCCTCGCGATCGGATCATAATCAATCAAAATCGGAAAGTCAACCTGGCTTTTGGGGTTGCTGAATGGTTGGGAATTTTGATGGGAGAGGCGCGCGTGTCGTTTTTCCAAACTTATATCAGTAATTATGATAAGTATTCATCTGACGGCATCTATGTCGATGGCGCTTACGGGCCACGAATTGTTGGCGAGATTGACCAAATTGAAAAGGTAATTGAATTGTTAGGGAAGGATAAAAATTCTCGACGTGCGGTAATTTCCTTTTATGATGGGAAGATTGACCTCAATGGCGGTGGCGGAGTGAACACCCCTTGCACGTTATCAATGCAATTCATTGTTAGAGAAAATAAGCTTCATTCGATTGTCACGATGAGATCGAATGACATCGTTTGGGGGTTGACATACGATCTTTTCGTTTTCACGATGATCCAAGAATACGTGGCGAGACGGTTGGGTTTGATTTTGGGAAGATATTATCATAATGCCGGATCACTCCACCTGTACGAGCGTCACTTTTCGATGGCTGATGACATCATTGCCCAACCAGAAAATAGGTGGACAATTGTGATGCAGGAAATGCCCGCAATCGGTAACGTTGAGTTGATCCGTCTTTGGAACCTTTACACTGACCCGTTCAACGTCGACAATGAGGACCTCATTTCAAGAATGTATTCTCAGTTCGCCAAAAATCTTGGTTATCTGGCCCTTGCCTTTATCAATCGAAAGAGCCCTGATCTTTTCGAAAAGTATTACAAACTTTGCACCGATTACACGATTAGGAAAACCCTTCGCCCTTGGGCAACCGACCAGGAGAATTGAAATGAAATTCACCCACCTTCACGTTCATTCAGACGCAAGTATAAAGGACGGATTAGGTACCGTAGAACGTTTAGTCTTTGCGGCATCGGAAAGGGGGTTTTCAACACTTGCCCTTACTGATCATGGATCGTTGGCAAACTCCGTACGGTTCATGATCGCGTGTGAAATGTATAAAATCAAACCAATTTTGGGATGTGAAATGTACGTCTCAGTTGGCGACGTAACCGGTCATTTCACAGTTTTGGCAAATGGAAATAACGGGTTCCAAAATCTCGTTACCCTCAACAATCTTGGCCACGCAAGTACACATCGAAAACCGGCAATCACGATCGATCAACTGATCGAGCACAACGAAAATCTGATCCTTCTCACTGGGTGTGTTTCATCACCTTTGAATAACCTGCCATTCGACGACGCGGTAAAATTGGGAGCACAATTGAAAGGCGTTTTTGGTGACAGAATGTTTAGTGAAGTAATGTTCATTGCAGATACCGACTCATGGTCACGACCAATGAAATTGGCTAAGGCATTGAGCCTACCAATGGTTCTCACGAACGACGTCCATTTTCCATATGAAAAGGATATCGATGTCCATCCGGTTTTGACTCAAATGAAGGCCGGGTTCACTTACAACTCTAAACAACTTTGGCTGAAAACACCGAGTGAAATTGCTCCGCGTGCCGTTCAGGCGGGAATTCTTAAGAGTGAATTTTTAGAAATGGTAACGAATGCTCAAGTTCTTGGTGAGATAATTGAACCGGTCGTTTTGAAGAAAGAACCTCGGTTGCCACGAATGATGAAGTCTAAAGAGAACCTCAGAGAAATGACCATTAAGGCTCTTGAGAGTTCTCCGTTCAGGTTCAATGATACATACATCGAGAGAGTTCAATATGAACTGAAGGTCATCGAGGATATGGGGTATTCATCATACTTTCTAATTCTTAATGACATCATTTCATTTGCCAAAAAGAGTAAAGTAAGGGTTGGTCCTGGGAGAGGGTCTGGGGCAGGATCACTGGTCATTTTTCTTTTGGGGATAACTGGTATCGATCCAATCAAGTATAACTTATCCTTTGAACGGTTCCTTAACCCCGAAAGGAAAGGGATGCCTGATGTCGACGTTGATTTTGAAAGTGAGAGACGAGACGCGGTCCTAGAGTATGCAAGGAAAAAATGGTCAGCAATTCCGATCGCGACCTACTCAAGGTACTCACACAAAATTTTGGTTCATGACTTAGCCAAAGCGTATCGTGTAACTCGTGAAGATGAGCACGATGCAGCGGAGATGGGACCGGAGTCGAAAGAATTTGAGCACGTTTGTCAAACGTATACGGGATTTGAACTTGCATATAATGCAATTAGTGGCCAAATTCGGCACAAAGGGAAACACGCCGGTGGGGTCATCATCACGTCCGACTCCGTTCCAATTGAGCGGGTTGGAGAGGCGATGGCAGCGGCCTGGGTTGAGGGAGAGCACAGTGAACTTTCGTATGCGGGTATCGTCAAGTTTGATTTGCTTGGTTTATCGGCACTTTCAGTTTTGCGAAGACTAGAAGAGAAATTTGGGATCCACGCGCCCGAACCAGTTGATGATGGACCAGAATTTGAAATATTCAGAAAAGGTGACGTAGCAGGTATCTTTCAATTCTCAGGTTCAGATGGAATTCGAGACCTGACCATTGAGTTGGGGCCAAACTGTTTTGATGACCTGGTCGCCCTCAATGCACTTTACCGACCCGGGGCTCTCCACGTTGGGTCTGCACAAAAATATCCACAATGGAAAAAGACTCCTAGAGAAGTACCCGAAATTGTTGCCGACATTTTAGCTCCAACTTATGGGGCGATAGTGTACCAAGAACAGGTTATGGCAATCTATGCGAGGGTAACTGGTGGTTCGTTGGGTGAGGCAGACCTTGCTCGACGGATAATAGTAAAATCCAAAGAACGTGGTCCCGAATGGGAAATAAAGTTTTCAGCACTACGTGACGCTTTCCTAGCGGGGGCAAGTAAGTGCGGGCTACCATACAAGGACGCAATTCAAATTTGGACGGAGTTAGCAGCCCACGCCGGATACTCGTTCAATCGAGCCCATTCTGTGGCCTACGCTATGGTCGCGTGGGAGATGGCATGGTGGAAATTTCACTATCCTGCAGATTTTTATTCGGCAATTTTGAACGTTGACGTTACGATGGCACAAAGTTACATTACCGACTCAGCCAAATCTGGAATTCTCATTCGTCCACCTCACGTAAACATTTCATCAGTGGAATACGAAACGGATGGAAAGACGATTTTTCTTCCATTTACGAGTGTGAAATTTTTAGGGATGCCCGGGGCACAAGCGATTTTGGATGCACGAAATTCAATTGGCGGGAAGTTTGAGTCAATTGAGCAATTCATGGCGGTCGTTCCAAAGAAGGCACTAAAAGCAAGAGGGAGGTTAGGGCTATTGCATCTCGGAGGCTTCGAAAGCATACCAGGTGAGGCCCAGACACTAGGCTTGAAGCCCGATGATGTAACTCAAACCTATTCGAATATCGATGCCCAGAGAGCTTTTCTGGGATTTGTCATCCCTACTAAGAAGATGCTAGACTTTTTTGAAAGGACGACCCATGGGAAGGATCAAATTGCTGGGATCATCGAATCGAAAAAATCAAAGACATCTAAATTTGGGCCTTACGTGGTTTATCACTTAACCCCACAAGGATCATTCTGGTCTCGAGAAATGATGGACTTGAAAGTCGGGCAAGCGGTCGTCGTCCGAATAAAAAAGAATAGTGGGAAGGCACTCAAGGTGGATATTCTATGAATGAGCTCATCACTGCGTGTCTTCAAGAAGAGACCATAGAGCACCTTGTCGACTTTCCTCGTGAGCTTCTCAATAGTTTTGAGTCGGGGGTCATAACGTGGATTATAGGATATACACGTCACTTTTCAAAATCACCACATGTAAAACGGGTTACTAGAAAGTTTCCTCATTTTGTTCCAATTGGAGGGATAAGTGGAATTCCAATTAAGGACATTCTTGAAGAAACCCTTGAACGGAAAACTAACGAGTTTGTTCTTCGTAAAATAGCAAACGTTGAAGAAAAAATAAGAAGTGGAGAGGCAATCCCTTTAGATATCCTTCATGAAATTTTGAGGGTTGTTTCATTGACATCGGGTGTGGCAAAGTTTTCCACATACGATCGAACACTTTATTTTAGAACCAAGGGTCTCGATTACGGGTTCAAATTGATCGACAAGGTAACGGGAGGGGCTGCCCCGGGAGACTTCGATCTGATAGTGGGCCGACTCGGTGCCGGTAAATCTACGATAGCGCAATGGATTACATATTGTTGGTGGTTGCAAGAGAAAAGAATTTTGTACGTCTCAAACGAAATGTTGGCGGGGGATGTCTTTGGTCGGATCGATGGAATGGTTTCGAGTTTCAATCCAATGAGGTTGCGAACAGAGACGCCTGAGGCACTTCGAGAAGTTTTGGAGTTATCAGCAAAACGTGCGAAAGAGGGGAAAGGCGAAATTCTCGTTCCTCTAAAACGTCTCGCAACTCCGAACGACGTGGGGGTGATGGCCAAAAACCTTGGCGTGGACGCGGTCGTGATCGATGGCGTTTACCTCATGTCATCCGATACCAAGTTTGCGGCAAAATGGGAAAAAGTTTCGTCAGTCTCGAACGCAATCAAACAGACTGCGATGGACCTAGAGGTTCCCATTCTTGGTGTCACCCAAACAAAACGTGTTGGCGAAAAAGACGAATACGATCCAGAGGATATCGCGTATTCAGATGCTCTTGGCCAGGATGCGGATAAGGTAATGTTCATTGTACCCAACAAGGCGATTGAGAACCGCGTCGAAATCCAACTCGTGAAAAACCGATACGGACCCCCAATCGCGACGGTCGCCTACATCGATTTTGAAACGATGAGGGTAACCGATGAAACGATTTTGGGATCACTTGATGATAGCGAGCCAAAACCTGGAAAATTATGGTAACGTATTTCGATCCAATTTCTTTGGGGCTCCAAGTCTCTTCCTATTCAGAGGGAGAGGCTTCGTGCTTGTGTCCGTTCCATGATGATCACAGCCCATCCGCAACGTTCAATCTGGAAAAGGGATTATTTTACTGCTTCGCTTGCCAAGAGTCGGCCAACGTTCAGAAATTGGCAGCGGCCACCGGCGGATACATCGTGAAGGTCGATACAATTCCATCATCATTGAAAAGGAAGATCGACACGCGAAAAACGTGGGACGAAATTGTGAATGCCCCCCTTGCATTAGACAATCCATATTTGAGATCGCGTCACGTCACCGACGAGCAGGTTAAGAGATTTGAAATTCTTGATTTGGGGATTGGAGTGGGTGTGATCTTCAGAGATCTTGGAGGAAAAATGGTTGGGGGTCAGATTAGGAAGTACAAGGGAACTCCCAAATATGAAATAATCGGAGAAAAGCCAGGGGGGTGGCCGCTCGTCACGGCCCTAGGATATGAGAGAGGGGATCGCATCTTTATTACTGAAGGATTTTTTGGAGCACTTCGACTTGATCGAGGTAATCTAAAATCCATTGCGGCAATAGGAGCGGGATCGGTTGCCAAAATTTTAGAGATTACAAATGGGATGGACACTGTAACCGTTTTTGACAACGATTACGCCGGTATCCTTGGCGCTGGAAAGTTCTTTGTAAGTGGGCGAACGGTTTTGGTTCCTCCATTCCCAGTTGACGAGGCCTCACCGTCACAGGTGAAGAAAATTGCAAATCTAGAATATAAGATTACATCATTGTCGGAATTGAGTGACCTCGTTGATGACAAGGCAAAATTTTACGTCACCCTCAAAAAGTTTTCATCACGCCACTTAGGATAAGGACATTATGAAAAAAGCAAAAACAAGAATTGTTGGGAACGTCCCCAAAGGGATGTCGAAGACCGAAGAGACTTGGATAAGGGAGAGTGTCGATGCCCTATTTGGCCACTTTGGGAAGATGTCAGAAATAATTTCATATGAGGGGATAACTTTCAAGGTAGGATCATTGTCATATACACCTGATTTTATCCATCAATTTGAAGACGGAACCTTAATCATCGTCGAGGTAAAGGCCTCAAAAAGTCAAAGAGATTTTGCCTATTCGATGGCACGCCTGAAAGCGACTGCCCAAAAATTTCCGATATTTGATTTTGTGCTTGCCGTTCCCGCTCATATAACTGGGTGGGACATAACCCCAATTGAAACGGAGTAAAGGAATGAGAATTTATTGTGCGTCACCAATCAGTGGTTTATCGTATGACGAGGTAGTGGGATACTATTCAAAAGTTTCGGCACTCCTTAGCCCTCATTTTGAGGTTTTCAATCCGATGGTAGGGAAAGATTATATGAGGAATGAAATTGCCTTCAAGGCTCACGGTTATGATGGGATGCCGATGTCGACGAATCGAGCGATCATGGGACGAGACCGGTGGATGGTTTCGATGGTCGATATCATTTTCGTCAATCTTCTGAATGCCAAAGAACGAGTATCAATCGGATCGGTTTGTGAATTGGCATGGGCCTTCCAAAGTGGGAAGCACACCGTGGCCGTAATTGGGAAAGAGAATATTCATAATCATTCATTCATTTTAGAAATGTGTGATATCATTTTCGAAACGTTTGATGAAGCGATCGCTTACTTTATAAAGTTAGGCGAAATGCAAGTTCCCGGTGAAAAGGCACGCGAAGGTGGGATCAACATTTATACCAAACTCAACACTGAAGGAAATGATCCGGAGCAATGGTGGTCACGAAAAGATTATGAAGATAAAATTCTTCGTATTGAAAAGGAATTATCCACATTGCGGAAACGTGTAGGTGAACTTATCGTTAACGCCGAACTCGCGCTCGATGAGGAGTCCAAAACAAAGATGATCGTTGATCGAAACGAGTGCATCAATGAGATTGTGAAAAAAATCGCAAGGTCATCTATTTTAGAATATAAAATGCTTCATACTTTCCTTAATGGATCATGACATTCGTCATACCATAAGTCATTACATTTCATTACACTTTTACTATGTACATCTGCAGGCGTCGTGATAGAATTGCTTCTGTACGATTGAACATTACAAAGTGAATATGAAAGGAGGAAAGAATGAGGGCCATTTTGGTGATCCTCATGGTGATCCTGGTCGTCCTTCTAATCGCGGTAGCGGTTTGGGGATTTGGAAAAGTTTACAACCAAATTTTCGAACTCGCCGAGATTGCCGGAGACGCATTCAGGCACCAAATGCGGGGAAAGATTTTTCCCTAAACGTTCTGGAGGTCAACGTGCAAGTGACCACGACCTCACCCGATAACCCCGGTGACGACAGGAAGTCCCAATCCGGGTGGGTAGGAGTAACCGGCCTTCCAATCTTTTGAAAAGGGATCAACAGCCAGGGGAGGGAGCGGGTTCATCCGGGACAACCGGAAGCGAAGCCGAAAGTCTACCCTCCACCAGAAGACCGGAGACAAATGCCGGCTCTCAAGGCGGAACCGAGAGACGTAAGCCTGTAGCTTCCAATCCCTTTTCAAATCTGATTTTTTCTCCGAAGCCACAAGAGGAGTCCTAATGGGAACCGGACAGAATGTCGGAGATAAGAAATTCCCCAAGAGGGAACCGGTCTCGCACCACTTCGTCGTAACAGGCGAAGCAGAACCAAGAGTTCTGGGCTTCAGAGAAAAAATCAGATTGAGCACTTTCAAAGGTGAGCCAACAGACCAGTTTCGGTAAAATTCCTTTGGTCGGGAATGAGGAGCAGGAGTTTCACTCTCCAAATTGAAAACGATTGGTTCCGAACCGAAAAGTTGGCCACCGCTGAAAGTGCTCAATCCAGAAAATTTTCTCCCGTTAAGTTGGGCAACGAGTCGATCCTCTACGTCCCAATGGGTGCGACCAAGTGAGGGAAAGCGGAGTGACAGGCCATAATCCGCAACGGAGGATGACGAACGCCAATACCTCCAAAAACTTGGGAAGATCCAGCGTGATCGAGACCGTCCGCAAGTTCAAAGATTTGAACCTCTACGAGAAGAAGCGCCCAAGTACGACGGTTATTTTGGACTCTACCGAGATTGAGTCCTACCCGATCGAGCGAGACCTAGTGGATACCCGGTTCAACTAAGTGCGGCGAGACCAACAGGAGTAAACCAGTTGGACGCTATGTTGAAAAGGAGGACAAGTTATCCACCTCGATCGGGAACTTCCAAAGTTCTCGAATGCCGCGATGGCGAGGTTCAAAAAAATTGGAACCAGCACGGACAATCCGTTCTAAAGATGGACCCGGGTTGCCCACCAATTCACAATTGGCGGACGAAGGTTCAAATCATTCCGCGGCAGCCGAGAAAGTTGGAAGTCAAAATTGGAGGAATGAAATGAAACAGTCAGTTGCAATGAAACACCTTCGCACGATGCTCTTTACAATCCAAAAAATCAGATCAACGATGGACGAAAACGGTGAGGTCAAACTCGACGATCAGTTTTCTGTCGAGGTCGCTTCAGGGATGTGGAAATATATTTGGGGCAACAAGTCAGTTTTACCGATCCTGTCGAAGGTAATTGACCAAAGTGAGGAAACCGGAAAACTCGAACCACTCGCGTTCTACAATATGATGATCATTGCAACGGAGTTCGAGCCCCTAATCATGAGTGCGGCAGGGGCGATTGACGAAACGTTTCCCGCAGTTGCCTCAATTTATTGGCTGCTGGGATGGGATCCAGAATGTAATGAAATGTAATGAGACGTTCATTACAAATCATTACATTTCTACTATGTACATCTGGTGGCATCGAATTAGAATTGTTTCATAATCAACCAATTCAAATTTCAAGGAGAAAAAAATGTCCACCAAGTCCACCCTCAATGTTTTAAAAGTTTCCACCCAAGAAGAAAAAATTCTCTTCGTTACCGAATTCGCCGGGCAAATTTCAGACGGAATGTGGGAGAGCGTACCCGGAGATCACTGGCAAGTTTGGACCGGTTGTGAAGTTCAGGTTTGCCCCGAAAATCCCGGAAGAAATTTCTGGGCCCGCAAGGATAATTACAACCTCGCATCGAAAAGCCTCCTCGAAGTTGTGGGAGATCGGATGCTCTTCACCCTGAACCTCATCATGCAGGACGGGCTTCCCGAAGAGATTTGGAGAGAACTTCCCGAAGGCACGAGTGAACACCTCTTCACTTCTTCAGACCCTTACTTCGTTGCAAGACGAGAAAAGCTGGCTACCTTCGGAGTTACCCAGGCCCGATGCTTAGAAATTCAGCACCAGATTGAAAACAAGGTTCCGGGATCATTCACATACATGGACATGCGGAAGGCGATCACCCGATTACGCAACGCGATGAAAACCTTCAACGCATAAAAAAATCAAGAAAATAAAAGCTTGGGACTCGAAAGGGTCCCATTTTTTATTTCTGAGTGAGGACCAGAGACACGCAGCATAGTTAGATGATAGAATATACATCTGAATACTTACATGTCACCAGGCCTCACCTGGATGTCACTGGAGGTGTTTCAGTCCTGGAGTACGTTTCCAAAGTTCAAATCAACCAAAATGTAATGATTTGTCATAGAATACTCATTACATTTGTCATCACTGCTACTATGTACACCTGGGGCGTTCGTTGATAGAATTGTCTCATAATCAATCCAAGGAGAGAAAAATGAGCGAGCAAAAGTTTGTTTCAAGAGAAAATTTCGAAATTTGGGTCGAGCTTCAGAATGCAAAAGTTTGGGTTACCCCCGATTGGCGATCATCCAAAATTTCAGTTACTGGAAATTTCTCCAACGGCGTAGAGTGGACCCTAAACGCAACCGGAATTCTCGCACGAACCGACGGAACCGGAGCCAAATATTTCGCACGCGGAGATGAATACAACCAGGTGCGCGTTTTTGGTTACCAGGGTTCAGTTTTCAACTTCAAGGGATCCGGCGCCCGATCTTCCGAAACCTACATCGAAGCCCAAAAAATTCTCGACGAACTTACCGCTTGCGCATTCTAATCCAGAATGTAATGAAATGTAATGTGATAGTCTTTACAAATCATTACATTTTTACTATGTACATTCAGTGGTCGGGTGATAGAATTTTATCAGAATAAATTTTCTGAGGAGCCCAAAATGACAGTCAAGACACAAAGATTTATGCCCGCAGCACCAGCCACAAAGTCAGTCGCAAATCCCGTTTCAAAGTTTCTCTTCGGTCAAACTTTACAAAAACTTAACCCAACCGGAACAGAGCACCGGATCAGAACTTTTGCAGCCGGAACCACTTACACCATGATCGCAGTGACAATCAGGGGTTTTCGGACCACCGCATACGTCATCGACGGCGAGACTTTCGTTCAGATTTAAGGAGAACCCAAATGCCAGCAGCAGCAACCACCCGTCACATCCTGTTCGTTTCTAGTCTTTCCCAAAAAATCATGTTTGATGAATTTTTTCGTAGTGAAATTGTGGAGGGGATCTGGGCCGAGTGGGGGAGTTCATCGAGTTATCTTCGTGAACACACGCGCCATTGGAAGGACATCAAGGTTGAGGTCGTTTCCCGTGAACTTATCCCCGGGCGTTCATTTTACGCGTGTAAGTCCGATTACCAATTGGCCAGGAATGATTTGTTGACCTGTTTGGCCTCCAAGATTTTGGCAAAGGTCAATATAATTCTGAATTTTGGGATTGAGGAAGATTATTGGCCGCAAATTCCCAATGACTATGACGCTTTTGCATTTTGGCTTTATGACTCGACGACAAAATCGTTTATGACGTCTCATGGGATTACGGAAGAGGCTATCAACAATTTGAAATTCGAGCCAATATACCTTTACATCCACATGAGGCGTGACATCACCAAACTTAAGAAAGCAATGACGAACCTTATCAAGGCGAAAGACTTTCCTAAATATCCGAATCTCATGATCTCTCTCGAGGACCAAACGCGGACTTTGAACGAGTATCGTGAAAGCATTGGAAGAGATTCTTACTCATCCATCGCTTACCTGGTTATTGAGACCTCATGACAATACTCATTACATTTCATTACATTTCTACTATGTACACTTTTGCAATCAGTTGATAGAATTGTTTCGTAATTGAGATAATCAACTAATACCACAAATCCACCTCATTCATTCTTTACGATTAGGAGTTCAAAATGGCAGACCAAGAACGAAGTTTCAAACTGACAATCACCACTGCTCAGGGTAATACTTTCACTACGAGTTATTATGCCCTCAGCCTCGAATCGGCCGTCAATCGTGCTTATCGAGATTATCCGGGATCGACCGTCGGAACCCACAAGGGTGTCGCACTCAGAATTTTAGGAAAATTGGCAGGAGGTGGGCGATGAATGCCCATCCTCTTGCCAAAATTTTCTTAGCCTTTGTCGTCGGATCTGGAGCAGGAATAATTTACCAAATTTGGGCTCCAATGAAGGGGTACTCAACCCAATGGGCAATCCCCATTGCACTTGGTGTATTCATTCTAATTTGCTGGATTTTGGATGTTGGAAGGGATTTGCGAAATGTATGACTTGGAAGAGCAACAGAAAAAATTTGAGGATTGCCTTTGGCTTCTTTACAATGCAGGTCTTAGCCTTGAGCATTACGAATTCGTTCACCTCGATCCAATTGCGGATTTTATGATTGCCATTCGATGGTTCAAAACGCGGGAGGAAATGGGACCCTGGCTTGAACGGTTCGTTACGCGAGCGGTGCGTGGTGAGTCGCAATACAAAACGACCATCGAGGTTGATATGAATTGGGTCGATCAAGCGGCATGGGATCGGCGAGTCAAGAAAAATAAGATTTTGGTTTTCGAAAGGCGGGCAGCAATCATCTCAATGAAGTGGCGTTTCTAATCCAGAATGTAATGATTTGTCATACGATGTTCATTACAAATCATTACATTTCTACTATGTACACCTTGACGATCCTTTGATAGAATTGCCTCATAATCAATCAATCTTAAGTTCAGGGAGCCCAAAATGTCCACAAAAGTTTTCACCCTCACCAAGAAAGTTGCCGGAAACACTCACCGAGTTTCGTTTGAACAGAGCGTCGCGATCGACAACGTCATGATCGTCAAAATTTTTGATCCTCGGTTCCCAGCCAAACTCGTCGATAGCGAAATGATGTCCAAGGCGGGAGCACGGGCAATCTGGACCGAAAAAATTTCTCAGGGGTTCGTCGCGAATGAACTCGAAATTGGGTTCTCAGATTTTACGAACCGGGGATTTGATCGCTCGGAGAACACTTTCATCATCGAGGCTTCCCAACTTCAGTTGTTTGTCCCCCCTACCTCATTCAAACTTCTCGTCGATAACAACGTCATGGTCTTCCACCTCCTCGAGATTGGTTGGGACTCGACACTTGAAGATATCCTTCTTTGGAAATACGCCACATCAGATCAGAGCATGAAGGCCACGATCTTCAACGACTGAAATTATCATCCAGACCAAAATAAAATGTAATGAAATGTAATGAGGTAATCATTACAAATCATTACATTTTTACTATGTACATCCGTGGACTTCGAATTAGAATTATCTCATAATCAAAATTCACTTCAAGGAGCGCACGATGAAAGCATACAACAGCAAAACGGGAAAATGGGAAACAAAAGCCAAATTCAATCGCAACGACCGCGTAATTTACACCACCTGGACCGGAAGCACTTTCCGCGGAACGATCGTAAGAATTGGCGAGAAAAATGACGAAATTACTTACGATGTCGATCTCGACAATGGCGAAGGAAAATGGGGTTACGAAGATCAATTCGAACTTCTCTAAAAAATAATTCAGACACGATAATGATCCTCTAGAAATAGGGGATCATTACATTTGTCATAAAATATTCATTACATTTGTCATTGTTTCTACTATGTACACCGGGAGGGTTCGTTGATAGAATTGTTTCATAATCAACCAATCGAAATTTTAAGGAGAAAAAAATGACAAACTCACGAACTTCCCGCAGAAACCAAATGAACAAAAGCTTCAAAACCCTCAACAGCACCTACCACATGGAATTCCCCCTCGACGAAATCAAAACGAAATTGGCCGCCGACGGAATGTTCATGGTTCAGGAAGACGGAACCCCGTGGAGTGGAATTTTCTGCGGCAGCGACGGAGATGCCGGGATCGCGCTGAGCGGGATCGAACGTTCAGAAATCCGGATCATGTGGCACACGATGCAGAGCGGAAAATTTGAAATGACCGTTTACATCCCCTAGACCTTCAAAAACCAAACGAGCCCCTTCGGGGGCTCAATCCGTTTCATTGCGGGGTTTGTGGCAGATCCCCAAATGTAATGATTTGTCATACGATATTCATTACATTTCATTACATTGCTACTATGTACGCTGGGGTGGTTTGTATTAGAATTGTCTCATAATCAAAATTTAGAGGAGAGACGATCATGAAAACCTACGTACTAAAATTCAATTCTCAGGCAAAGCTCGAAAAGAAAGTTAAGGAAGTTTTTGGTGAGACCGCGACCATCGTAAACGGACGCGTTTTTGTCAACGATAAAGTTCTTCCACTCTCGATCGCATACACCGGCCAAATTGGTCCCCGAACTTGGATGTTTCAGTACCGCTAGGAGCCACAAAATGAAAAACCTTCTCACACTCATCGACTCCCGGAACCACCAGATTGTCAACTGCAACGGCGAACACCGAGCATCATATCTCTTGCGCCTGAAGAAAAACGCCCTCGTCTCCTTGGCCGCCAAAAAAGACGGGGGATATGATCCGGGTTTTTATGCCACCTTCACCAAGGTCGAACTTGTGTACCTCATCCTTCTCATTGAAAATTTCATCTGGACCAAGGGCCTCACGGAGAAAGCGAGCCTTTGGTAAACCAAGGACGTGACGAAAAAAGAGAGTCTCAGATCACCGAGACTCTTTTTTTTATTGATGTATATTCTATCATCGGACTGCGCTGCGTGTCTCTGGTCCTCACTGGGAGGTTGTTGGAGGTACCCCATTCATATAGGTTGCGAGATTGATTTGCTCATCTTCTTCACCAAAATACATTTTACCATTTATGAGTGCGGTACCGTTTTGGATGTTTACGATATTGGGGGATAATAAATCATTCTCATTGAACGTCAAGATCAAAAATCCCTGCTGCCAATGGTTGTTACTCGAGCCCGGAACTACGCCATTCGTTTTGCAAAGGCACCCGGGTGAGATACCCCAAATTACTTCTTTCCCTTCATAATTTTTTACCGTTCTTGTTACGGCCTCGATCCGATGGATGTGCCCCTGGATTGTTGTAACCGTATCACTCATGACGACCTGCCCCATGGTGGATCCGGGTGCTGCTCGGACCACGTTTCCGTGGATACATCGGATTTTTTCGCTCAACCAAAATTCTCCACTTGGATATCCGGGAATGTATTCGATGCCGATCCCCTCTAGGTCAAGGAGGCGTTCCACTGAGTAGGACGGGGGTGAACTCAACTCGTCGACGGATCGCAAGTGATATCCTTGTTTTAGGTTCATGATGATCGAAGTTATAAGCCTCTGTTCGTGGTTCCCAGCAAGGGCGACGTGGACGGCATCAGAGGTTACTGATTTGATTTTGGCCATAAATGTGGATGCTGAAATGATTGCGGGTTGCGTGGTGAAGTACATTTCGGGACTTCGTATAAACTTATCACTCCACTCGGCAAGATCGAGAATGTCCCCCAACCAGATGACAAAATCAAAGTGGTATTCTTGTGCAATTTGGAAAACGATATCGAGGGCTCGTTGATCATGCATCGAAACCAATTGGCCAGTATTCGTGTCCTTTAGGTACCCAAAATGTGGATCTGGGATGATCAATGCGGTTTGGGCTCCTCCAATTTTTGTTTTAGGTTGATGCAAAACGGGCGGCATGGTAATCTGGATTGGTGATATTACGGGCTCAAAAGAGATTGGGTTCTTTCTCGCTATCCAAACCTTGATTTGGTATAGGTTGGTTTTCTTTATTTCGCCCTTATCATTTATGCTTCCCGAAATTTTGCCCTCAACAAATATGAGTTCTTTGGCCTCGTCTCGTCGTCCTATTTGCCACGTGTTGATTAGATATCTTTCAACGATCCATTCTTCCTGATCGACCTCAAATTTTTCTAATATTTCACTCAATGTTTGGGGCATTTCATCCACCTGACCCTCGTCAAGTAGGACACGAAAATTTTGTGTCTCTTCCATGCGACTCTCCTATTCAAAGATCCAGATTATTTTATAAATTTCTTCAGCGGAAAGTTGTGAGTCACCAAATTTCTCAATTGGAACAAGCTGAGATTGAATTTCTATTGAAACACTTTCAAGTTCATGAATTGCTTTGGTGAATTCCTCCATGTTTTCTTCAGGAACGATCCCTTCAGATCCCTCACCTTTTGAGAATTTGTCAACATACTCATTGTGTTGTTTTACAAAATCTTCAATATACCCTGATACTTCACGAACAATTGTACTAATCCTGAAAGCAGCCAAAGGACTAACAGGAATTTTAGAAACCTTTCTCAAATCCTCAATCGATCCAAGAATTTCTCGTAATGTAACTTGTCTTTTCATTTTTCTCTCCAATTAGATAAAATAGCCGTAACAAATAGCATAACAGCCTGTTGCATTTGCTCCACCTACAATAATTTCTATGTCGCTATTGGTGGCATCGAGATTGACAATTCCCGATGAACTAGTGCTTATTGTCGAACTCAGTGATATCGCCCCTACAGGATAATTGGTATTAGACGAACCGCGTGCTCTTGCCCCAACGAAGTTACTCCCTCCAGCCGTTTGAATAGCTGACATTCTTATAGCAATTGCCTTAGCAGCGGAAGGTATACTACCATTATTCACATCTTGCATATCGAAAGGATAAGTACCCGTATTTCTCGATAATGACCCGTTCCAAGAATTGCCAGTAGTGTCCATCATAACAAATGGGTTCAAGGGAACGAATATGCAGCCAGCAGTTGAGTTGCGTTGATACTGACTTGATGTTGTTATTCCTCCAGTGATGGACAAAGTTGGATAACTTGTCGGTAATGTAAGACCGGATGTACCAAATGAGTTTAGATAAAGTTCTGCTATCTTCCCCGACCCGCCGTCTGACTTTAGCCTTAAATTTGAAACGTATTGCCCGGTAACTAACATTTGCATCGAGTATTCGCCGCTTGCCGCTTTTGTATTTATAATGCTATTAGAAGTTGAACCGTCCCACATAATATATGTTGAATTCGTTACATTGACGTTGCCATTAGTTGTAAGATTTACGCACCCTGGGACTGTTAAAACGTCTTTGTAAATTAGTATTGAGCCAGCATGGATATACCCATCCGAACCTACACTCCACTGTTCTACGCCGCCATTGTATCCGGCAATTGATCCAAAATAATCAGGGGCATCGTATTTTGAATAGATTTTTAGGCCTGTCGTGGGACTGCTAAACGTACCAGTGCCTTGATAAATTCCGCCATTCACGCCAAGAGTGAGAGCTTTTGTAAACTCAGCGCCAGTACTTGCATTGAACGTGAATACCGCATTACCGCCAGAGTCTTTGATCGTCAGGATACCGGACGCATCTAAGCCGATTCTCTCTGTCGTATTATTGCGTATCGAAAGTGCACCGCTGCTGATCAGGACATTCGACTTACTTACCGCAACTTCGCCAACTGTCAGGACACCTGCCGATGTCAACCCGATAATTTCAGTGACGTTATTTCTTATCGATACCGCTCCACTGCTGATTAGAACATTCGACTTACCCGACCCAACTTCGCCAACTGTCAAAATACCAGTAGATGCGAGATTGATCAACGTGGTTGTGTTATTGCGTATTGAAAGGCCACCGCTACTGATTATGACATTCGACTTGCTTGAATTCACCTCACCTATTGTAATATCACCGTTCATGGCCCATTTCGCAATATTCACAGCTCCTGCCATAAACCTAATCCCGTTTGTGTCATCAATTGTAAGATATGAAGCAGACGGGTCATATTTGCCAAAGGCCGCTCCATAAGCCGTTGCCGAATAACCATAAACACCGTTCAGATTACCAATCGCAAAATGCTCAGTCCAGTCATTATAGGTTTGTGAAAGACGGACATTTCCAACCAAAGTTGGTCCAAACGCTGACGGTGCACTTATTCCGGTTGTCGCATAAAGGTCTATAAATCCATGTCCCGCCTGTCGAGTATTTAAGACAGCATCCCCCTTTATCCATGCATTTGCTCCAGTTCCGTCGAGATTACGGGTAACGGTATATGAATAAGGGCCGACTCCACTAGGCCCTGACGTAATCCGCATGAACTCAACTTGTCCACCACCTTCGCAATAAATGGTATCATTATTCACCAAACTATTATGTTTTACATAAATCGTGGTATCACCGGCAGCCACGTCTGTAGTAAAGATTGTCGTGGGAGCAACCACAACTCGTCCACCAATTGTTGAGAGAACGTTTGCAGCAACCAAATTAGTCACAATCAATTCCGCTGCATAAAGTGATAGATATTTTTTGGTTGGCGATCCCAATGAAATGTCATAATTTGTTACAGGGACGACATCATTTCCAGTTGGATCAAGAAGAAGGTCACCGGTCGGAGCCATTGTAGCGTTCCCATTTATGTCAATCGTGACGTTCATATAATTTGAACCGTCGTACGATAATTTCATTTGGGGATTTGCCGAGGCATTGATTATATTGGCCGTCCCATTCAATATGAGTGAACGGTCGTTTTTCAAAGTCATTATATCTTGCCAACTTGTCGTATAAAAACTCCACCTAAAATAGGCATTGGGGTCATTAGTCGGATTCGGTACACTAAAACGAAGGTCTTTATTCGAGTTTACTTGAAATTCGCCGGTTGACCACTGGGATAAGGATGCTGTATAAGACCCTGTTCTAAATCTTAGTTGCGTATCATTCGTTATATTCGATTCGCCAATGTCAATCCAAAACGAGCCCAAAGTTGCGCTGGAGTTGAGATACATCCTACCCGACGTAGTATGTAATTTCAGATCACTTGCTGTTTGGAACAGTTCGCCAAATATTGCGTCACTATAAGATAATTTTAATTGTTTATTCGTGCCTTCTCTTATGTCCACTCTGTAACCGGTCGGAGCGGCAACCCCAATCCCTATCGTATTCAACGATCCGGAGGCTACAAGAAGGTTTGTGTCTAATGCAATTCCACCATTCGCATCGGTAGCCAGAATGCTGGCGGCTGCTCCGGGATTGCTAGATGATGTGATTGCGTGACTGTGCGTTGTTCCTGAAACTGAATTTGTTGATGAAACGTTTAGTGTTGAGGGCGTTCCCAAAACAATATTGTTGCTTCCATCTTCAGTGATACCGACGCCCAAAATGTCAGATACATCAACAGTAATTGTGATCAGGTTGGTTCCCGCTACGGTATCAATTCCATCACCACTCGCTATTTTTATCCGGTTATTTCCGTCAACTGATACTACCGTATTTGCGTTATCTAAAAGGCCAGTGAATGCGACGTGATGGGCGGCCGCGTTCGCGGCATGAGCGGAGATATCAATCCCGTCAATCGTAACATTTGAAGCAACTGCCAAATTCCCATTTAGTGTTCGTGTTCCATCAATCAAAAGAAATTGGGGACCTTGCGAATCGATCAAAAGACCGGTATGATGCGTCGAAGATAATGGGTGTGGATCTGGTGCGTAAGCGGCACCGATTGGTGTAACACCGGCTGTCGCAATTACTCTCAGAAAAAATGGCTCTAACTTTTTTGCGAGCTCACTGATATCCATGAATTCTCCTAAAGTCCAAATCCGGTGATTTGTTCAATATCCGAAACTGAAGCACGTGGTTGTGGTTTGTATGAGTCATCTTCCGCATTGTACTCTGCTGAGTCAATGAAAAACATGAATTGATCCTCTGTTGATTGAATGGCGTCCACAACCGGAGTCCTTGAAACTAATTCACACCAAACGCCAACCGGACAGAAGCAATTTGGTACGGGTGTATTAGATACCATTCCAAAAATGTTCCCGTTTTTGTCCATCCGAATGTTTGATGCGGTACTGCGAGCAATCCATTCTGCTGGTTCTGCATATATTCTAACATGCAAATCCTCATCCACGCCACCAACATACCTGACAAGGCCTGAGGTTCCTGTGATCATCAATTCTTCTGCCTCTTCTTTTGCATTCCGCGAACCATCACGATATTGGGAAGAATAAAGACCGGATGCGTCTGTCACTTCCACACCAATATCGAATTGGGCCGATTCGTTGATTACCTCTGTAAGTTGCCGGCTGGTTTCGTAAACGCCACCGAGATGAAATTTTAGGTCAGCATCCGGAACTCTTGTCACCCAGGAAGATCCGTTCCAAAGTCTCATTTCACCAGAAGTGTATGATAAGCCTTCATCAACCCCGATTTTATAATGGTTTACAGATGAAAGCGCACCCGAACGACTCACAACAAGAAAATAGGTCGTGGCCAATTCAAATGTAACCGGAGTTGAAAAATCTTTAGTAATCTTTTGTGTTCCGCTTTCAATTTCGGATGCGGGTATTGTTGCCGTTGCGAGAACCGTTCCTGGAACACCAGCGTTATTGGCACAAAGTTGGACAATAAGATTATCAGTTGGCGTTCCGAAAGTCGAGGCATATATTGAAATATTATAGGCCATCCAAGACTCGCCAGAATTGTTTATTATCTTTTGATAAATTTTTGTGTTACCCGCTATCTTTCCTAAATCCTGTTCTTCTCCACCTGCGGCATTCGCCTCGACACCCGCAAGGTGAAGATAATAAACCCATGAAAGCGTTTCCCAATAACCAATACAATCAATCTCAGGAAATTCAAGACCAGAAAAATCCAATTTGGGAGTTGGTACCTTTCCTATTGCGAGGATCGTATCCCGTTTGGAGGCGGCGGCCATATCGCTAGAGGCTGATGACGAAATGATTTTTTCTTTTCGCCAATATTCCGTTACAGATGACGCGTCATTTGCCCATGCTGTCTCTCTGTACTCTGCTGCTCCTCCACCTGGAGGTGAATATGAATATACAATTTTTACGTAATTGAAAAGACGTTCAAGTGAAAGGCCTATTGAAAAAGAAGCACCAACCCCAATTGGAATTCTCATTTCCGAAACAATACCCCACCAAACCTTTTCTCCTGTTTCGACATCATAAATTTCAATTGGGTAACGGAGAGCATTGACGAGTTCGGCTGCGTAGTCCTCGTTAGTAGAATTCATTCGTAAACGGGCCCAAAGTGGACCACCAATTGCTGATTTGGAAAATCCGATTACCTGTAATAAAGACGTAAAATCAGAATTGATATAGTTGCCTTTTCTGTCTTTCATTACGATTGAAAACTTTCTCATAGTGCCCTCTTCCTGGGGTAATGTGAAATTTTTACGGTTGCCGTATATTTTGATATCCACGAACCCGTTTGACTTCCCCAAAGAAAGTAAAGTTTCGAATCGGCTCCGGGCCAAAGTTTTATGGGGTCGCCGATACCAATGTAATTACCCAATTTGCCTGTACTACTCCACCCATCCGTATAAAGGGCCCTATTTTTAGGATCATCATAAAGGGTAACGTTATAACCAAGTCCATAACCATTTGATCGTAAAACTCTGTTCTCATCCACGGAGCCCAAAAGAAGATAATCGAGATCGAAAGGTCTGGATGTCGAGTTTGTCGTTTTTACAACCATATGAAGACGTAATGGATAAACGGAACCCGTATCCACAAGATAAGGAGGGAGTCTAAACGTGCCAAAATCAACAAGAGCGCCGGTATAACCTGAAATAATCTTCCATTTTCCTTCTGAGAGTATTGTCAATCCGGCAATCGAAATAAATAATTTTATCCAAGTTGAGGCCACTGATGATAGACCTTTGAAGCTTCCATAAATTCTGAAAAGGTTACCTTTCGCATTGTCCAAAACTGTCGTGGTCAAATCCCAATAATACATCGTTGTCTCACCAGTAGCAGCGATTGTTACCGTTCTAGTATTACCCCCACTTGCATTAGCGTCCGCTACCGTTGACCCACCAGAAGTTGCCGATTCGCCTTCGATCATGTGCTGGAATGATGCGGGTGCTGAACGCCGATTCAAGAAAAAGTAGACGTCACCGGCGCGTAAGCTGTCATTGAATGTATTTTTGAATTCTATTTTGGTTGCCCCTGGTAACGATCCAAGAACGTCGGTTCCCGTAATCGTTACGAAATTATCGTGTGTCGAATCGTCTCGGTTATCAACTGCTATGGCCGATGTCGTTCTCGTCGCATATCTATTCGTAAGAGGGATTACAATAGGAGTTACAGCATCCCAAAAATTTTGACGCCTCACACTAACTGTAATCTCAGCAAATTGAGACACAAGAGAGATTTGTGGTTTTCGTGAGTTCCAAGAGATCCATCCACCAAGGACTACCGATTCGTAAAGCGACTCACCAGTGTCAAGTCGTGCTCGGATCATAACTCGAAGTAATTGATTGATTGAGGTTTTTGCATAATCTTCTGCTTCACTTAGAAGACGCTCCCAAACAGAAACCTGAGCCAGAATTTGGGCGCCTGTCCCCTTAAGTTTTATTAAGATTGACTCGACGACTTCAGTTTCAGTATCGTTCCCGTTCATGGGAACCCAATCGACCCCATAAACGTACGTTCCACTATCGAGTGAATACGTTGTGGAATTTTGGTATAGATCGAGGTCAAAGGCCATATTATTTTCTCCGTCTTAAGTTTATATACGAGACAACTTTTTGAGCCAAAAGGTCAATATCACCCTGAGAGCCTACGTCACCGTGGATGTGTATCTCTACATTAGTGCCAAATGGGTTCATCTGGGCCTCACCAGGAGGTCCTGAGTATGGTTGTGGTGCATATGTTGGATTGAGTGAAAAGCCAGTTTGAAGCGCAACCCCTCCAAATGCAGAAAGTCCTTCAAGTGTTCCCATCATAGCCCCCGCTTGTTGTCTTACGCCTTTCATTTGCTCACTGATATCAGCAAAACCCTGAGCAAGCGGAGGAAGCGAACCAGGCATATATTCTTTGGGGGCTGCCCCTCTAAGTTGGCGAAACCAGTCAATCAATGTTTTTACTTTGTCGATGACCCATTGAATTGCTTTTGAAACTGCAGTAAACCCTTTTTCCAATCCTGCAAGTAAGAAGTCCGCTATCGTTTCAAGAATAGGCATAAGGTTTACATCTATCCATTCACCTAATTTCTGTAGAATAGGAATGACTTTGTCTTGGATGAATGCCCAAACAGCAGTGAATGCTGGAAGAAGTACGTTGTTCCAAAGTGCACCAAGAGCCTCTCCATACGCCACCAAAATCACTCCGATCAGCTCACCGAGAAGGCCTAAAACTGGCAAAATATTTTGATCGATGAATGCCCAAACGGCATCGAAGGCCGGTAAAAGGACATTATTCCAGAAGTCTGAGAGTGTTTGGATCGCTGGTGGGATTACCGTGGCTAACCACTCAAATAAGGTCGCATATAATGGAAAAACTTTTGTTAAGATAAAATTCCAAACAGTTTGAATTGCAGGAAGCAAAACATTTTGCCAAAAGTTGGCTAATGCGGTAATCGCTTGTGAAATTACAGGTCCTAGCCAGGTCCATAATTCTGTTAAAATTGGGAGTGCTGTATTATACCAAAAGTCTGTCAATACGGTTCTGATACCACCCCAGTTTCCTGCCCAGGCTGCTGCTAAGAGAGCGATAATCCCCACGATCAGACCGATTGGTGAAAACAGTGATGCGATTACCGCACCAATACTTGCGATTGCTGAAACGATTCCAGCAGCCGCCAAGATTGCGCCCAAGGTCATAAAGAATGTTTTTAGTTGGGGTCCGTATTTTACAACAAACGGAACCAGTGTTTTGGTTACAAAGTCACCGATCGACGTAAAGACGTTCCCGATTTGGGTAAAGAAATTCATAATGTTCGCGACCATGTCACCACCAAAAAGTGTTGACAGAGCCTCTTTGAATTCTAAAGAACCGGGACCCGCGTCAAGGAAGGCTTCGACCACCCAGCCAACTTTTTCAAGAACGTTTCCCAATTTTTCCGTAAACATTGGCAGATACTTTTTGGCCAATTCTGAAATGTACTTGATGAACGGCAAAATAACGGGGATCAGTTTCATCCCAATTTCATCTTTTAGGTTTGTGAAGGTTACACCCAAACCAACGATCTCTGCTTGGGCAGAACCCGCGACGTCAGGAATATCCTTGGTATTCTCGGCTAATTTTGTGAGGGCCAGATCCATCATACCCGCTTGCAACTCGGTTTTTGATAAAGCATCTGCCTCTTTTCCGTACATCTCAGCGGCTCTTGCTGTGGCTTGTTCTAACGTCACTTGAATTTGAAGGTTATCCAAAATCATTGGGCTTAAACGGCCAACACCCACGACCAATGAATTCATAAGGTAACCCATATCGTCACCGGTCGATGCGGAAATTTTACCTAAATACTTCATAGCATCGGGCAATTGAACCGCAAAGTCTTTGGAAATTAGTTGTGAGGCCTTGTTGAATGACATCATAAGGTCTCGGTTCGCGATCATCCCCGATGATCCCTTTTGGAGTGCCGCGAGCATTTCGTCCATACCGCTTCCTGCCGCAGTGGCCAACCCGTCAAAACTTGCTTGAACGGTTTGAAGAGGTGCGGCATCTATTGCCATTTTTATAGCGCCAACTCCAACAGCAGTAAATGCGGCCGCAAACCCCAAAGCTGCCTTCGTTCCAAAAGCAGCAACGTTCGCCCCGAGTTCGGCAAATCCTTGCTTTCCGGTCGAGGCGATTGTTTTTGCCATTGTCGACATTTGGCCCTTTACCATTCCCTGGGCTGCCGACATATCTGATTTTAGTTTTGTAGGATCTGCAGTTAGGTCAAGAACCGCTTCACCAAGACTCGCTCCTGATCCGGTCATGTTATTATCTCCACCCCAATTCCGATAAGAGCCAATTTTTCAATCGAGGGGACTTCCCTCTTCTTTTCGAAGCCGGCCAAGTCGATCAACTGGGAGAACATTTTCTTTTTGTGTTGTTTATCGGCAAGAGCGATGTCAATGGCTTCTACAAATCCCAGTATCTGTCGTGATCTGAGTTGCGGAATTCTTTCCAAATACGCATCAATTGCCGACTGCGGCATTCTTGAAATTTCACCGAACCCTAGCCCATACCAATGCGAGAGTTCGGTGAAAACGTAGCCCCAGTCGACGGTCAGTTTCCCGGGTTATCTTTTGCCTCTTTTGCTTTTGCGGCAAGCCCCGACTCTTCCATGTAGAAGTTGATGATCTGAACTTTTCCCATGAAAGGAACCTTTACTTTGGAAAGATCTTCACAAAAGATTGCGATCGCCTTGTCAACCATTACCTCGATCTTGGCTGCCTCTTCTTCAGAAATTTCTTCAGTCCCTAAATCAAGGGATAGGGTTTTGTTGAAGTTTGAAAGGGCAGCCATTTGGCGAGGACCCATTGCCTCTGGCGGCAACATGAAATATTCATAACCGCCAAAAATAATTTTGATGGTTTTTTGAGTACCAAGAAGTTCATCGAGATTAAGTGTCTTTGTCATGGTAGGGCCGCCGCACTCTTCACAATCAATTTTCCAAATTTCAATGCTTCGGTTCCTTGTGTAAGGTCAACAAGAACCCTGAATTCAACGGGGATTTGAGCGACACCATCTTTTACGAATTCACTTTCAGTTTCACCAGCAAAGTACCCCCGTGTCAGTTGATATTGAGCGGGAAAACTGGCTCCATATGGGGATGATCCTCTGAAAAGGAATGCTTTCTCAGTAACAGAAACACCGCGATACAATCCGATTGATTTGGTACCAATTACACCAACGCCCGGATTGACGGTAGTGATCGTTTGAGAAAGGACTTGAGCCAAATTTTCGAGCGTACTCACGGCAAGATTGGTTGAAATAGTGATCCCTTCGGTCGTCCTTACGGCCTTCACTGGGCCAGTTTCTTGGTCAACAAAAATTTCTTCGTTCTCTTGTTCGACGTTGATGGTCACACCATCAATTGTATTCCCTAAATTGATCCAATTCACGCTAGGGACGGCATCAACCAATGGGAAGGTCTCTCCCAATGAGGCGACATAAAGCGTTCCAACACCTGTCAAAAGTTCATAAGAATTCATAAGTTACCTCCAAATGCTAGGTTGCAGCTGCGTGCTTCACGATAAGTTTGCCGAATTTCAATGCATCAGATCCTGCAGCAAGATCCACCAAAACGCGAAATTCAATAGGAATTTGGGCAACCCCATCTTTCACGAACTCAGTCTCGGTCTCACCGGCGAAATACCCTCTGGTCAATTGATACTGCCCGGTAAACGCAGCACCATAAGGTGAATTGCCACGGAAAAGAAAAGCTTTTTCAACGACGGTTGTTCCACGGTAAAGGCCGATTGATTTGGTGCCAATTGTTCCAGATCCTGGTGCAACCGTAGTAATTGTTTGAGAAAGGACCTGAGCCAGGTTTTCCAAAGTGCTTACAGCCAGGTTCGTTGAAACAGTAACGCCTTCGGTTGTTCTGATTGCCTTCACCGGACCAGTTTCCTGATCGACCGTAATCTCTTCATTTTCCTGCTCAATGTTGATCGTTACACCATCAATAGTATTTCCGAGAGCAACCCAGTTTCCCGCTGGGGTAACTTCAAGTGCGGGGAACACCTCACCAACCGGCGCCACGTACAAAGCTCCAACTCCAGTCAAAAGTTCATAAGAATTCATTCATCACCTCCTAAGATTTTTTCAGCAAGGTTCTCTTGCACAAGGTAATCTGCCGTCTTTTGATCGACTTCAACCACCTCATTGGGACCACCAATTCCGACCACATCATACATTGATCGGATTTTTACTTTTACATGCGGAGAAAACGTTGCGGAAATTTCAACGTCTTTATTTTCGACATCCCCACTGGGTGAAAGCATTTTGTTTTCTGATTGCTTCTTCATAATACCTCCTAATTCGGTATTTCTTCTTCGATCGTCAAGGTTTCTTCTGAGATAAGACATTCAAAAAAACCAATAATGATATCCATATCGCCAAGATCAGGATCTAACATTTTAGTTGGCCCTGATTGTGGAAGGATGTAATAAATCAAACCGTATCCGTCTGCTCCATGAACAACGACTCGCTCAGTTGTCCGTGAGACGTCGTGAATAGCTCGATAAATTTTGAAGGCATCCTCATAAGTTGACCCATAACATAAAACTTCTAAACGAAGCTTTTGAATTGGAAGATAAATTTCTGGTTGACCACCATCGATTGTTACAGAAACGCCACCAGATCCGGGCGCCCAATTGGTTCCATACTCGTGACTTTCGGCAATGTTTACCCCGATTAAGGTCGACAAAGTTGAATCGGCAATCAAATAATTTATAACTAAATCGAGCGGGTCAATCATCATCTTAATCGATATCTCCCTATGATCGTTGGCATTTCTTTTCGTACTTCAGCACCAGACGTTATGAGAAAATGGAGAACGGTTGGATCATTATGTTTTTGGTGAACATAAATCGCATACCTCATTCCAGTTCCCACTTGAACGGTCAATCTGTCTCCAACCTTACCAGGATCGTGTTTCGTTCCACCTCTTTCCGGCGTACCTGAAGCCGGTTCAACGTCATCAGATGCCCACGAATATCCTGGTGCGGCCGTATGGATGCTTCGACGTAACGTTGCCGTTCTAACACCATGCCCGCCTCCCTTTACAAAAACGGCTTTCCCCTTTGCATTCCTTTCTTGCTTGGATGCGCGAAGTTTTTGCTTACTTTTACTCTCAACGCGTAATCCAGCTTCAGCCAATGCAGGCGAAACCGTTTTGGTAAGGACCGCTTCCGCGACCTCTTTTCCACGCCAAACTAATTTGAACTTACTCATATTATATCACACAATCACTCGGACAGGGTCGCAACAACCTCGATATGCGATCGAGATCGTCCATGCGGTTTGAGAATTGAACGAATAAGAAATGGTCCCGCAAACGTTTCCTCACGTGTAACTACGTTCACAATCTGATCCCTTGACGTAATATCCGTTTCACCAGGTAAATAAATTTTATACATATGAGCAGCCTCGTCCAATGCACGGTCACTTTGTCCGCCACGAGAACTCATTTCATCCAAACGGCAAAGTACATTGGTCGCCAGCGGAGCAAATGCCGGAACTGCTTGATGATAGCGCCCGGTCGTAACCAATGAAGGCCTTTGGATATCGCATGTATGGATCATCAATGAATTTACGGCCATATTTTTTCCTTTACTCTAACGCCACGTGACTGAGATTGACGTATAAATCAACGGTTGCCATCTTCTTTACAGGATCGTAAATTTTATAGAACTCAGACCCGCCATCTGCTTTGACAATTGATGGCCAAACTGGGATCAGGTCGCCAAAAGAAAATTGGATGCGTTGGGTAACCGGAGAACTGTTTGATGGATAGATGGTATCAATAATTGGAATTCCTTTTGCATTGACACCCCTTTGCATAAATGCATTCACCTTTCCCTCTTCCTTGATGGCTTTTACATATTTGATGATTGGTGCGGGTTCAGGCTTCGGATCAGGAACCGGATCGGGAACCGGATCGGGTAATGGTGCACTTTGATCAACAACCAAAACAACATTTACGTTCACGATTGTCCCAGTAGGGAGCCTTGATAAGAATGCCAAAATTTCGTTTGAATTCATGGTGACCTCTAAATTATTGTGAATGAAAGTTTGCGAAGAATTTTACGAACTTCTATATCCCAATCGGGAGCATTATACGAGAAGTCACCGAGGCGTTCTGATACTGATGACGTCCTCTCTATCCAAATTCTCAATGCATCAATGGTGACCTGTTTACGTAGAGGTGCGTCATTTGTGGGACAATAAACCACCACAATCTTGGTGCCCCAAGTTCCATTTATCCTTTCAATTATGCCTTCATTTTCCCAAAGACGATATTCATCGGCAGTTATTGATGTGCCATCAGAAGTGATTGTCACTATCGAAAGAATTTTTCGTGCAAGGTAAAGGTGACGTGTCCCACCGTGGAACGTTTCGGTGAACTCGACATCTTCGGCCACGGTCTGTGGAAGTCCAACTTTGGAAACGATAAAGGCCTCCAATCGATCGATCATAGTTTGAAGTTGCAAATCATCGAGTTGCGTCTTTATTAGAGCACGCGCTTCGTCAACGGTTACTAAAGTCATATTTCCTCCTATAGAACAATCACTTTAAGATATCCAGTGAAGACGGTATCCATTATGGAAGTAAAATCAATTACAACACAATAATGTGGGAAAACATATGTTGAAATGATATCAGCGAAGTCAACGGGGCCATCCAATAAGAATGAAAAAACGCCATTGACAGCGTCTTCGATAGTGATATCCGCTCCTTCTTTTCTAAAGAATTCCGTTCCGTCAGCGTTATTGACCACGTATGTGATTACTGCATTCGTAAGGTTCTTGGGAGTCCCTGCAGGAATTGTTACTGTTACGAGAATTCTCCGTTCTTCTGTTTTATAAAGGCTTATATTTTGTACGCTAACCATAAATTCCTCCCACATTCCTATCTCTGGTTGATCCCCTTAGATTTTGGTCAACATTGAAAAGTACACTCAAATTATCCATTTCTCCAAAAAGGCCCGAAATATTTATATCAATTTTAGGTGACATAATTCTTTCTCCAGATGCCGTTAAGGTTGCGATTGCCACCAAAATGGCCGCCATATCAATCGAAATTTGTCCATCACTAATAAGTTGCGCAATTCCGTTTAGTAACGCTGATGATGACCTTTCTCTATTCCCTGTTGGGAAAACGTTTGCGGTTCCTCCAACTGAGATTATCCCATTGCGTTCCCTTTGTGATATGGCAATCAAACTTCCCAATGAATTCAATTGAGAAATTCCATTCCGTGTAATTGCGCTGGATGCTTCCAGTGATCCGTTTGCGTTTAGATGAATAATATTATATCTCGTTCTTGATGGAGTTGCAAGAACGGTTCCCGTACCATTCAACGTTGAAGCACTTTGAAAAACGGAAATAGGGATACCTAAAACTGATGCTATTCCTGATAAAGTTGAAGCGGCATATTGGAAACCGGTAACTTTACCTTCAGCCGTCAATAATGCTGTCCCCGTCAACACTGAGACAACAAGTCGAACTCTGTTTGGTGATCCAGTGAGCGTTCCTATTCCACTAAAAATCGCGGCTGTCGAACGCGTCCTCGTACCACTTGATAAGAGCAACCCAACTCCTGATAAGGTTGAAATACCGTTCCGCTGAAGTATTCCCCGAGAAGTAACGCTTGAAATACTACTAAATGTCGTTGCCGCCACTCTAAACCGGTATCCTGTCCCTAATACCTGGGCTATTCCTGTTACTGACATTTGTGACGAACGTTGTCTTTGCCCAATTGATGAAAGTGTACCAACACTCAATAATGTAACAACACTTACACGTTCGCGAGCTGCTAATGATATTATTGTTGAAATACCGGTGGCCGTCATTGCTGCCGTTCTCGATCGCATTGGTGAGGAAACAATCAAACCGGATCCGCTTAACACTGATTGTGTAACACGGTCACGTAATCCTACACCATTAAGTTGAGCTACTCCTGCCAGAACGGCTGCACCAAATTCATCAGCTGTAGGAGTTATAACCGTACCGGTGGCTGAAATTTGGATATTATCGAGATTTTTATCCAAATCTCCATCAATCAATACATCACCATTTATAGTCCCTGACACTCCGTCAAGAGTTTTACTCAGGTCACCGTCAACTAATACGGTCCCATTTATGGTTTTTAGTATTCCGTCAAGAGTTTTACTTAGGTCACCGTCAACTAATACGGTCCCATTTATAGTTTTTGTTACGTCGTCTAATGTCTTCGATAACGTTCCAATTACTATCTCATTTACTGTGATTGTGGGAGTGGAGGTATAAGCGTTGATTGCTGTTGAACTATCATAAATTCTTAAAGCAATCGTATCGTTATAGGCCACTAAAGTCTTGTCAATTGTTAAGCACCATTCAATTTCGAAGAACTGTCCCGCTGCCCCAGTATTGGTTGCCCCCGTATTCGTCTCCAGCATCCCGTTGTTGTTGGTGACAAACGTTCCCGATCCGCCCGTCAATTGGCTGGTGGTGTCGTCCCCGTTCGTAAAGTTGTTTGATAACGATCCCTTGATCGGTGTCGCTGCCCCAATTGCCGTATACGTCCCGCTATTCAGACTGTATCTTAAATTCCACGTCTTTGCGGTCCATGCCCTTGAGTTCGTTTCGTCAATTAAGAACCGCACCCTGAAATTGGTGTCAACGTCAATAGTATCGTCGACACCCTGATTTTGTCGCCACGTTGCCGTCGTTTCACTTCCATTATCATTTCTTATACGGAATGCTACTTGGGTAAAAAGAGGGGCGGTCATAATTTTTCCTCACCTTGTGCCCAACCGGTTCGAATGGGAAAGTCTGGGTCAGTTTCGGCTTGATGGATTGCCTTATAATATTCCTCACGATCTATCAACCGGCCAATTAGTACTTTTTTCCACCCAGGCTGAACCAGATAATCAACTAATCCCACAAAATCTACAGCATACCATCGTTCTCTTAAAACATAATAATCTCCATTTGTTACTAAACGTCTTCCATGATCTTTATCAATTTCAATAATGCATAATACGCCCAATACCGGTGCCGTTTGAGGATCACCGGTATAGGGCTCTTGACCATCATAAAAAATCTTAAACTTATGCATTTCCATCAGTCAATGTAAAGGTCGTGACGGTTACGGTTTGGTTAGTGGTAATTGAGGTATTGTCCAATTCCATATCGCCACCGCCGCCCGTTCCGGAGACACTTCCCTGCAAATGTTGTGTCGTTCCGTTACTTGCATAAATTCTGAAATGTCCCGCTGTCCCGGTCCCATCAGCGGTCGCATCCTGCCAAGTTCCCGCTAATGCTTTTGATCCGCTTGCAGCGTTCGCCATCCAATCACTTGGCAAGTTCATTGTTGCCAAAACAGACCCCGAGTCAGCGTCTGTAATGTTGGTTGGTGGATTTCCGGTTCTAATCTTCAAAACAGCAGACGTCCCAATAGCTGTCTCTATTGCATCGAGACGCGCATTTCTAACGGTTTCACTCATTTTGATTGCCATGGTTTTCTCCTTTAGGCAACGGAAATGTCAAGATCACCGGCTGGGAATTTGAACGTGTCACCTAACTCAATCAATTTTGACGTGGTCAGTTGACCATGAAAAAGAAGATTGCCAACCGTCAACGCATCAAAAATTGCTACATGCGAGATCGTTCCCCAGGTTCCACTTGCTTGAGGAAAAGCAATTTCGTTCGTGTTATAGGTTGCCCCGTTTGACGGGGCGTTCCACGCTGAGACCTGGACACGCTGATAATTGTTTCCAGAAACTTCACCTGCTCCACCAGCATCGGTAGGATCTTGTGTATAAAGTGCCACATAAATCGAAGTACCCGGTGTGGTGTATGCCGTATTCCGAAGAATGTGGTTGATCAACTTGTCTTCCAAATAGTTAGAAAAAGCACTCATTTTACCTCCAAAAAATCTGATGATTGAATATACATCTTATAAGCAAAAGGTGCCCAGATCACCTCTGAGCACCTTCAGCCTATATAGAAATTGAGACGCTCACTCCTCAGAACTGAGGAAAAACCTCAATTATGCGGTCCCTTCAGAAGGGTAGATGTGGCGTTCGCTGTCAGCCACCTGGGTAACCGGAGCCTTAATTGGCCCATAAAGGATCGCAACCACGGAACACGGAACCGGAGTGGTGATGTTGGGGACAGTCACAACAGCTCGAACGTATCGTTCGGCGGGATGGAAAATGTCCAGGACACCAATACCATCGGCACCAATGGTCGTATTGAAAGTCACGGCAGATCCAATCAGATCAGCAGCGGTACCCATTCCAACAACGGTATCTTGCTGTGCTTTCATGATGTAGTCCGCGGCTTCCCCCTTCAGGGCGACTGCCACGAACAAGACTCCCTCATACCCAGCGGTATCGATGACGGCACCAGTCAGGGTCTCGTTATCGGCGGTCTTCAGACTCGAGATGGCCGGAACCATCTTTTCAAACAGGCTTGTTGATCTCATAGTTTACCTCCAAGAGATTGAATTTCAGACTCAAACGACCTTAGGTCGATTTGACTTTCAAATTGCGGAAGGCATCCACGGCCACAACCATGCCGTCAGTTTCTTTCCGACCAATGAAGCCAACCTGATTGGTTGCCGCATACAGTTCATCCAAACGTTGAACTTCGAAGTTCAATGCGTCTACGATCCAGTAGTACGCAAAATCGCCGATGGTCGCAACGAGAGCGTTGTTATCAAACGCGTCATTGGTCAAACCGGTGGGGTACTGATCTGAAACGTAATATGGCCAATCAAGGATTGTGCTTGGAGAACCCTGAGCCAAACCGGGCTGCCAAAGGTACTGACCAGTACCGGAACCTTCACGCAGAAGGCGGACTTTGCGGATGAAAGAGCGGTTGCACAGGATTACCGCACGTGAAGAGTATGCGGCGGGAAGTGCATAAGCCCAATTGATGATGTCATCCGAAGTCACGGTGTTCGCGGCCGCGGTAGTCATTGCGGTGATCGCGGCAGTCAAAAGACCAGTTGGCTTCTGAACGCCATTCCCACTAATGAAACCAGCTTCCTCAGCGACATCGAACTTGCGGGACAGACGATCAAGGACCCACGACTCAACATTGGCCAGGGTTGCACCACGTAACAGAGTCCGGGAGATTTTGATCCGCTTGGCAAGAGCCTTGGGAGTCAGCATCCGTTCCCCAAAGGGTTCCACAGTGTCGTCAGATCCGGTACCAACCTCGCTCGTCCACACTGGGTCACTGAGTTCACTGTCCTCGGAAGGAGCGATCACTGATCCACCTGGGATTGGAGGAAGAACGTTGGAGATTTGGCGCATCGCAGAAATTGACTTCTGCAGTTCGATCAAGGTGGACAATTGGGTGTCCGCAACCAAAAAGCCACCTGCAGCACCTGGCTGAGTCGCCAGATCTTTCAATTCAGGAGCGAATTTGGCAAACGCCTTGGGCAGATTTGCAATGGCGCGATCGAAGTCCTTACCGTATTTCCAATAAATTGACACGGCGACGGCATGCTTCACGGCGCGATTGGGATCGTACTGACCGGCGCGGTTCAGATCGACAGGAGTCGGGGCAATCTTGCTGACATCGAGGCCAACGGCAGATGCGAGGCTCTTAACTTCAGCTGAAACTTCACCAGAAAACTTGGCTTCTGAATTGGTGGGAACGGACATTTCCTCACGAGGTGAAGAAAAGCTGTTTCCCATTTTCTCGATTCGTTCGGCCTGATTGGCCTGTTCCTTCAACGAATCGACCTGATCCAGCAGATCATTTACCTGCTTCAGA
>Ga0209392_1000007_pt1 | contig 47457 bp, 64 predicted proteins | sample PPLLak3cmMay2015_FD_187252 | JGI IMG/M metagenome (GOLD analysis project Ga0209392, IMG submission 187252) | Freshwater sediment microbial communities from Prairie Pothole Lake near Jamestown, North Dakota, USA - PPLs Lake P7 Core (1) Depth... | ecosystem: Environmental > Aquatic > Freshwater >...
AAAAAAAAAAAAAAATGAGAGGTAGGCAATTGAATGACACTATATAGTCATAAACAACCATAAATGATATAAATGATTATAGTTATTGAATAGTAATAGTTATTAATAGTGGATAAGTTGATTAAATTTTTTAATTAACTATTAAGATTGTGAAAAGGAGGAGGAAGAATGAGCAAGTGGAAGATAGGAGAAGGGTATAAGGAAGATAGTACAAGAGGATGGGCTTTGATGATACCGAAGAGGTATAAAGATGATACACTAGTACAAACATGGGTGCAGAGGACGAAGCTTGCGAGTATAGTATCGGCGATGAGTGATAGGACTAGGCCTAGGTCAATGAGTGAAGTGCTTAGATGGTGTATAGATAATACGTATGAGCAGTTATTGAGGAATGGAGAGGTTAAGGAATTTTCTATTCAACTAGCTACTGATTATCTCCAGTCGATGTTTAGGATAGATCTAAATCCAGGAGATAAGGGTAAAAGGAACTTGTTACATAATCTAGTATTGGAAGATAGAGAGAATGAAGCCAAGGCAAAGTTGAGAAAGCCTATTGAGACAGTAGATAGGTGTGAAGTGAGTGAAGATGATCCTTGGGTGAAGATAGCTAGGGATAAGATGAAGGAGGTAAAGGAAGCACAGGAAAGAGCGAAGATAGACTTCAGTGTGCCAGAGAAGAATCCAATCTTTGCTCAACCTAAAGCTAAAGTACTTTCACAGTTCGCTAAGCCTGATGGAAGTGTGGATTATGATAAGTTGAATGAAGCTAGGTTGAAAGCACAAGCTGAGTATGAGAGTAGATTGGAGAGTAAAAAGATGCAGGATAAGATAGCTGAGAAGATGGAGAGGAAGAGAATTAAAGATGAAGAGAAGAGAGCAGAGAGGGAAGCTGAGTTGTTAGCTAAGTTGGCTATTCTTAGAGGAAGTAGTTATAAATTGACAGAAGTTGAATCTATGGATTTTAAGAAAGATAGGAAAAATAGTAATGATGAGAAGATTAGACCTAAGAGTGAGGAGGAGATAGATAAAGAATTTGAAAGGATTAAGAAGAAAGATCAGGAGTTATTCGATGCGCTTAATGGTCCTGCGCCTGAGCCTCCAGTTGATTAAATTTTTTAATTGACTTTAAATCAAACTGTAAATGCGAAGAGGAGGAATCAACTTATTGACAACGTATGTTAGATATGATACGTTTCGGATAATGGGGAGGGTTTTCGGTAGTTTGGAATGAACTTAAAAATATGGAGGAGGGAACTATGGAAGCACATCAGTCAACTAAATTGTTTAAGTCGATGATGAAAGCACAAAAGGAAATGCTTCGTATCTATAAGTATTATAGAGCGAGTAATGAAGTTCTAAAGCTCTTCAATGCTGAAGCTGCATTACTTGGCCTGCAAAGCGTTGATGACAAAGAGATATTATCTGACCTAACTATCGCTAAAATGATGGCTGATAGAGTTAGAGAAATATTAACTATCGAAAGCGGATTGGAGTAAACTATGAATGAGCTGACTAAAGTAGTTATAACAATGACTATGACCATCAAGGATAATAGAGTCCTAGTTAGTGTCAAAAGTGATGATATTCAACTATCAAAGGATGATGTTAAAGCTATTGGTGATGTACTAATTAAACAACTAACTGTAAAGGGATAAATACTATATCAATATGATACCTACTATGGAGGTGTTAAATGAGTAGATACCACGCTTTGATAGTGGCAAATGAAAAGAGACGCATTAATGAAGATGAGTTTGAAGAATTGTGGGACGAAGGCTACCTTACAGCATTAGCGAACTACTCACTAATTACCGAAGATGAATTTGAAGAATTGATGAGAGTAGTAAAGAATAAAAAAGATATAAAGTATGTGAATGAGCAGGATAAAGAGAGATGGAATACTATGATAAAGTGGAGATCTCGTATTATTACACTCATCGAGTTAAAGACTGGAAAACTTCCAACTTTAGAATGGAACTTGGTTTCTGATAGTGACCTGGTTAAGATTGGAGAAGCATTTGGAATAGCTACAAGTTTATAATAACTACTAACCCATGGAAGGAGAACTTATATGAATGATTCTGTAAAAGTCCTCAGTGATGGAATGGCAGATTTAAGGAAAGAACTAATTAACCTTAAGAACCAAATGGATGGGTTAAAGCAGGTGTATTTAAAGCTTGAGCAAGAATACTTAACCAAACGAGCTAGATATGAAGTCATTGATAGGCAATGGGCGGAGAGAGACGGAAGACTAAAGGTTTCAAAAGTGTCTAAAGAGAAACCGAAAGAAGAAAAAGCACTCACTCCTGAACAGTTGTCTAATCTGATAGCTGAACTGGAAGATATGGTATGAATAAGACATACTGTGATATCTGCCATACTTTCGACTATGGAGATCTTAGGATCTATGCCGGTATGTACCTATGCCATACATGCTATAGAGAAGCTCTAAACCATGAGCAGGAGGTAAGTGATTATGAGTTACCTGAAGAAGAAGATTATTAAAAAATTTAATGGACTTGATATAGAACTTGCTTCATTCTCACTATTTATCGCTTCTTTATTATTCTGTCTGACAATGGCGATAGAGTGGATAACTTACTTTATTAACAAATAAGTGTATTAAATTTTTTAATAATCTGGAGGTACAATGGACTACAATAGAATCTCAGTCGGCTACTGCAGTAGGTGCTTTACTCAAGATCATTTAACAATCTATCATAATTTATATCTATGCAGATCTTGCTATAAAATATTTAAAGAAGCAGAGAAGGGAGTTATAATAAAGAAGAACAAGAATAAAGATAAAGATGATCGTATAAACCTAACAGACTTATGTCTACGGACTGTAGCCTCACTCATATTATGTTATATAATTATAAGCTGGATAATTTATATATTTAAGGTCTAATCTATACACATAAGGAGATATCTATGCAAACTTTTCTACCATACCCAGATATAACAAAAAGTGTTCTATGCCTAGACTATGTACTCCTTGGGGAACAGAGAGTAGACGCCAGAAAGATCTATGACACTATAACTGGTAAATCTGACAACTGGAAGCTCCACCCAGCAGTTCGTATGTGGACTGGATATGAAGACTGCCTAGCTGTATATCATAATCTATGTATTAGTAGATTTGTACTGCAAGGCTTTACCAACTTCATGCCTTATATTATTCTACAAAAAGCTAACATAGCCTCTCCTCCATGGCTTGGGTTATCTGAGTTCCACGCATCTCATCGTAGCAACTTACTTCGTAAAGACCTTATTTACTATTCCAAGTTTAATTGGAAAGAGGCTGATAATCTACCTTATATATGGCCAGTGTAAATAATAACCTTGGATTAATAGGTGCTAACCATGGATAAAGATGTCAAGTGGGCTTTGAGAACTATCCTAAGTGATCATGTACACTATGAAACTACTCTAAATTGGGCAGTTAATTATACAAGAAGAGCTATTCTAATGAATGATGGAGAAGATCTAAAAACTCAACTCACCTATATCCTATGCAATCTAAACTCTTGGCGACATAGAGATGCATACAAGGTAAGGAAGATTCTAAGAGACGCTTGTAAATAACAAATAGTAGTAAATGCTAACCCTGGGATTAATTGGACGGAGATATAAATTGACTTCATTCCTATCTTATTATATCATTAATTTAAATTAGCCATGGTGGCTATGTAGCAGAAGTATAAATCTATTAAAGAAAGGAAGAGGAAGATGAAGAAAGCTCAAGTAAGCGCACTCGTTCCAGAGAAGAAAGATTCAAAAGGCGTTGTTACCTCACCTCAGCTCGGTCCTGTGACTGTCGAAGTGGATTTCGGAGAAACTGCGGCTGAGTCCATCAAGCTGTTCGGAGATGAAGCGGTCAATTCCAATGCTATGGCTAACTGGCGCGTGACTCTCCAAGCTAACATTCGTGGAGCCCTCAAGCGCGGAGAACAGCCCAACGCTATCCAAGCCCGTCTCGGATCAGCCAAGATGGGTGTGGCTGTGCAGTCAGGCAAGATCGATGCGGAATCTGCGTTCAAAGCCAAGTTCCTCGCTGCAACTCCTGATGATCGGAAGAAGATGATCGCTCAACTTCGCGAACTCGCTGGAGGTTAACACTTTCACAATCATCGGCTAGCCCTCGAGGATCTAAGAAGTTTAAATTAGGAGTTGGGTCTTCGAGGGCTTTGTTAGCACTCTAAATGTTCATGTTTGTAGTTTGATTATAAGTTGATTAAATTTTTTAATGGTCTCAGTATAAGGAGAAAAAGCATGTCTTTCAAAAATATTATGAAATTCTATCCATTTGAAGAGTCTAGATTATCAAGATGGCAACCTCCTTACATCATCCAGCCTAAGTACGACGGGATACGTTGTAGAGCTATCCCTTCACTCACTCAAGTTGATAACAACTATATGTTGGTCTCAAGTGATGAAAACATCATCTACTCTGTACCTCACATCAACAAAGCCTTATCATCTATAAGACTTCAAGCCGAGCTTGACGGTGAGCTCTATATCCACAGAGAGTCATTTGAGACTATTCAATCTATCACTTCCCGGACTGTTCATATGCATCCTGACTATGAAAGGATTGAATTTCATATCTTTGACATAGTCAATGAACTACCTCAGATGAAACGTACAGTTTTAATTGAAAATCTTCGCAACATACATCCTTCGATAAAAATCTCACCTTTCTATCTCTGTGAATCTTTAGAAGAAATCATGAAGACCTTTGATAAAATAATTAATCAAGGGTATGAAGGGATCATAGTCCGTAACTTCGAAGCTCCCTATGAACGTAAGCGATCTATATGGGGAATGAAGTTCAAACCAAAGAAGTCGGATTACTATAAGATCATAGGGTGTGTCGAAGAAGTATCACAAGATGGTATACCAAAAGATCGTCTCGGAGCGCTGATCTGTGAAAGTGGTGATGGTAACTCTTTTAATGTTGGGACTGGATTCTCTGAAGATGTCCGTAAAAAACTGTGGTATATAAGAGATATGCTTCCTAGCATGTTCTGTAAGATTAAATACCAGCATATTACAAGTAAACGCAAAGTTCCAAGATTCCCAGTATATGTTGAATTATCTGAGGTTAATCCAGAAGTCAATTAAATTTTTTAATCAACTGATGAAAGGAAAACTAACATGAAGTACTCAAAAACATTCTATGTGGCAGGAGTGAAGTTTCATAAGCTAAACACAGTCATAGATGAGATACTTGATGGACAGTATCTTGAGATGGTGAAGGAGCCGACTAATAAATATGACAATAAAGCTATCAAATTAATCTATCCATCTCACACTTTTAACGAGAAAGTGATGGTCGGCTATGTACCAGCAAAGTATGCTGCCGAAATCACAGCCCTATCGGAGAAAGAAAATCTTGTCTGTGAGATTATAAAAGTTGATGCAAGTGGTGAACTTTGGAAGGCACTTAAAGTGTCTATCTATTCAGATGACATAAATAAGGAGTAATTACAGAGGTAATATGGCTAAGAAATTTTTCTACTGTGAGCATTGTGGAACAGAGCTAGTCTACAGACGAAGGGCTTTGAGAAATAAAGGGATTATAGTCGACACTATTGATCTCCATGAGTGTAATATGGCTAATCTGTCAAATATCAAAGATATAGAAAAGCCAAAGGATCCTATCCAAAAAGAGCACGAGGAATCCTTACGCAAGCCAAGAAATATAGACCAGACTCTCTTTGACTCTCCTGCTCTTATGGATTTTAGAGATTCAAAGGATAAGAAAGCCCTGTCTTCGTCTGCACCTACTTCGCTTTTAAATTCTATGAGATCAATGAGAGGTACTCCACCTACTAATAATTTCAATGATCTCGATGATAAAGGAGAATAAAGTGGAAAGAAATCGAGTCTTCATTGTTAATAAGAGTGCACATGACTTTAGTGATGCAGAGAGATTTGGGACTCTTGTCTTCATCACTGAAGGTAAACTGAATCGATTCTCAGCTAATGACATGCATAGACAAGCTGCACTGGTATTCGCTGAGTCTGTATCTACTATACATGATTACATAGTCCCATGCTCTTTAAACGTACTCAACAGTATTGTCTGTGCAACTTTTGCATGCAAGCATGGAAGGTTAAACTTGCTTCTGTTTAAGCAGGGAAAGTATATTGAAAGAAATATTATATTCTAATGGCAAGATTTACTCCAAAACCACCTAGATACGATGATGTTTACTTTGAGGGTACGGCTAAGTTAGATAAACTAGCTGGATTTGAACCTAATGATGAGGGAGGAAAAATGACAGTTACTCCAGTAGAAAGTACCAAAGCGTATATAGGTGACTCTATCTACATAGAGTTTGTCGATGGAGACTTCATAATGACAACTGAGAATGGAGTCCCAGAAGATCCATCTAACGTCATCTGGCTAAGCGTTGAGTCTATAATTTCATTAATGAGATATCTTAGTAAGTATATTAAACTCCCACAAAGGTAGTCTAAATCAAACAATGAGTTAATTAAATTTTTTAACCAACTGGAGATCAAGTAATGACTATCTCAGAAAGAACACTAAAAGAATGGCGTAGACAAGCATTAACAGAAATTAACTCAATGAAACAGGCTATGACTCCTAACAATCAAAGACTGGAAGCCTGCGAGAGAATCTTAAAACTTACACAAGAACTCCTTGACCATGCCTTGATAAGTAAGTCAAACTTCAATATTCAATCTACAAAGTTGGCCAAAGCGTTTGTAAAACTTGAAGATACTAGTAATACTCAGGTAACGGAGAAAGTCGAATGGAGATCTGAGATGCCTGCTCATGATCTTTGGTATAGTGTCTTAACAAAAAAGAATGGAGTCTAACAATGGATATCCAGCCAAAGACAACTTGGAATATCATTGACTCATCCAAACTAGAGACATTCGAAACTTGTAATCGTAAGTTCTTCTACGAATACATTCTCGGATGGAGATCTGAGATGCCTGCTCATGATCTTTGGTTTGGAGAATGCTGGCATAGAGCTAGGGAATTTCAACTCATTCACGGTTATGATAAGTTCTACGAAGCCTTTGCTATATTTGAAGATGCCTATCGTGAAAAGTTCCCATCTGATACGGATGAGCTATACAGGCCCAAAGATCCATTTGCTGTCTTAGTTGCACTTGAACAGTTTAACAACCAAAGATCAAGTGATCTCACTGAGAACACAGTACTACTAACCGAAACCTCCGGCACTGTCCCTATTAATACAAAAGGACGACGTCTCCACTATCGTATGGACTCAGTGATAATGAGGAGAGAAGATGAAAAGATCTTCTCTTGGGACCATAAATCTAAAAAGAGAGCATTCACTCGACAGTGGTCTGAGAAGTTTCAACTATCTATCCAAAATGGCACCTATACTCACTGTATGTACTGTATGTATCCTATAGACAGAGTCCTTGGTGTAGAGTTCTGTGGGACTTCCTTCGAATACCTTGATCGAGGGTCTAAGAAGCGTCCTGCAGGATATCATGTTAACTTCCTCCGTGTCCCTGCATTCAAAAGTCCTGATCAAATGAACTCTTGGCTCTGGACAGTGAATGATCTCTACTCAGATGTTGAGAGGGAAATGGATCGTCTATTTCACTGCACTGAGAATGACGAAGTGCTGATGGCATTTCCTATGAGAGATACTTCATGTACTAACTACTTCGGCTGTATCTACCATGACTTCTGTATCTCTTGGCAGAATCCACTTAGGCGCTGTGGTAGTGCTCCTCTTGGATTTATCGAAGAACATTGGGATCCTAGGGAGATGCAAACTACAAATAAAAAAGATCTAGAGTGGTAACTATCATGAACAATGAGCGCCCTGTAGCACTACCTTCCTACACCACTAAAGTCCCAACTGGGTATGGAAGTCTTTATGTAACTATCACTGAACTAGATGGAAAGCCTTTTGAGGTTTTCTGCTCAATAGGAAAGAGTGGTGCATCTATCATGGCCAAGGCTGAGGTTACAGGACGCTTATCATCTCTCGCACTACGCTACGGAGTACCTGTAGAAAAGGTAATCGAACAACTAATAAATATCTCAGGAAGTGAAACTAGGGCATGGAAAGATACTATAATTAAATCTATTCCTGATGCAGTGGGTAAAGTTCTTCAAGAAAGATACTGTATAAATATAGAGGTAAAGAATGACTAAGTCTAATCTATTATCTTGCGGTAACTGCAGAAAGACTACCACTAAAGATAGTGAAGAAGTTGATGAATGGATACTTATAATAATATCAAGTGTGAAGACTAAGATAATCTCTGATCAGGTATATCTATGTAATCTATGTAAAACTTTAACATTAGATATAACCACCCACTGGACACAATAAAGAAGTAGAGCTTGAAAAGGAGAAATAAAATGCCCTACGATGCAAAAACAGAACTCGAACGAGTTCGAAACTATTACAAGTCAGACAGCTTACAAAAGCGATTCTCTGCACTTGTAACTGGTGAGAGTGGTAGTGGTAAGACTTTCTTACTATCTACTGCTCGCTTCCCTATTCACATCGACTCATTCGACCCTGGTGGAACTAAGTGTCTTCGCAAGTGGATCGAATCTGGAGACATTATTGCCGACACTCAATGGGAACGCGAAGATCCATATGACCCTAAAGTGTTCGGAGAATGGATGAAAGCTGTAGACATTAGAATGAAGACTGGCTACTTCGATATGTTTGGAACTTACGCTCTAGACTCTGCATCTTCCTGGGGTGATGCAGTGATGAACTATCAACTCGGAAAAGCAGATCACGCAGGAGGAGCTCCTAAGTGGAATCGTGACTACACACCACAGAAGACATTCATGATTAACTATGTAAAAAAGCTCATGAATCTCAGCTGTGACTTCATCTTCCTTGGTCATCTTAAAATGTTGGAAGAAGTTGTTGGTCAGACAAAGGAAGGTAGTGATCTTAAAAAAGTCTCCTACCGTTTCTTTACCACTGGTCAGGCGATGGTTACTATTCCAATGCAGTTTGATGAACTATATGTTCTCAAAGGTGAAGAGACATCATCTGGGATTCGACGTGAGTTACTAATTGACTCTCAAGGTAAGTACATTGCTCGCTCACGTCTCAAGGCTGATGGAAAACTTAACGACAAAGAAGAACCTAACATTAAAAAGCTCCTTAAGAAACTGAATCTAAGTTTCGAGGACAAGCCTAAGTTGGAGAATTAATTATGATAAGATGTAATGACATTAGATGCCCTTTCCATAATGGGAGCTATGATCCAGAACATCTATTCTGCTCCGAGAATGAATGTCAGTTTGATGCAAAGTTTACTCCAACAGGTATTATTAAACTAATCTTTAAAGATCGTCCAGGAGGTGAATTACTAGACATTCAAGACAGCAAAGGTAGATCTATAAGAGTAGGAGTTTGGAAATCTCGTGGTGATCTTAGTGGTAACTGGGTACTTGAAGTTCCTGTATTCCTACCTAAGGAACTGAAGGAGGTGATGATAGAGAAAAAAGAATAAGAGGATAAGTCCATTAAATTTTTTAACTAACTCATTAACCACAACTAACTCTCAATGAAAGGATTACTCCCATGACTATGTCAGACTACTCCGACCTCGAAAGTGAAATTGGATCTGCTCCAGAGCCCAGAATCCTCAATCCTAATACCGAAGTCAAGGCTCGTATCGTCTCAGTCCGCTCTGGCATCAGTGACAAGAACGACTGTACCTGGTATCAGCCTGTCTTTGATGTTCCTGAAGATCCGATGGTCACTGAGTTCAACGACTTCTTCTGGGAACTGGATCGGTCCAAACTCACACCCAAGCAGTTTCAGCGTGAACTGTTTAAGTTCAAGCAGTTTGCTGGTGCATTCAATATCGACTACAGCCGTCCCTTCTCATGGGAAGATGATCTTCCAGGCAAAGAAGGCTGGGTTATCGTTGGAGTGAAGAAGTCCGAAGAGTACGGAGACCAGAACTCTGTAAAGAAGTATATCGCGAAGAAGTAATCACTAAGGGGGGGGTGCGCATCCCTGCACAAACACGCACAGTATATGGAGGTGAAATCATGAGTGAGAATAAAAAATCAGCATGGACTGACTGTGTACCATGGGATGATAGGCCAAAGACAATTCCAGAAGGTCTACAAATCTTAGCCGACTGGTTTGATGCTGTTTATGATGAGGCAGGAACCGATGCTGCTGTCCAAAGCGACTTGAGGGATTGGGCAAAGAAATATATTGAACTTGATTCACGTGTCCGTGAGCTTGAAGCCAAGAATGAAATGCTAGACAAAGATTTGATGCTATTGTTGAAACATGACCTTAAGACCGAGTGGGACAGACCTAGTCTACAGTTGAAGTTGGCTAGAAGAAAACTGCAAAGTTAATTAAAAAATTTAATTATCTGAATTGGTCTACTAGGAGATACTTATGTCTTTCACAACAATAAGAAAAATAAGGGAAGTAAGGATTATAGAAGAAGAAAATAAAGAACTACGTGAAAAAGTAAATACTCTAAAATACGAGATAGAATGCTGGAAAAGTATGAAATCTGGCTTTGAGGAAAGGGCAACTGACTATGAACAGAAAATTAAGATACTTAAGGCTGAGAACACCGAACTGAAAGAAAAAATTGGTAATCTTGATTCTATGTACCAAGATAGAATGTTAGATCTTGAGGCAAGAATACATAAAAAATATAAGACTATACTACTCTCAACAATACTTCAATGCCCAAACTGTGGCAATATACCTTGGTGAACTATGCATAATATAGATGAACTTAGAAAAGTATTTAGATCATTCAAGGATCGAATGGAATCTACAGGTAGACTTAAATCATTAAACTTAGGATGTCCTGGTGTAGAGATTGATTTAATGTTTCAAGAAGGATTTAATCAAATTAAGTGCATAGATATCTGTGGAGTAGTATGGCCTGAGATTATACTCAGATCTAAAATGTCTTATATCTGTATCTGCCCATGTAGTTACTTTGGAGCTGAATTAGCTATTAAAAAACTAAATGATTTCATAGGGGAGGAATCTAATGATTAAAGTTCTTATTCTTGGAATTGACGGCTATATAGGCTGGCCACTGGCTAATCACTTACTTAACCAGTCTAACAAATACAAAGTTGCAGGACTTGACAATGGCGTGAGAAGAAAGCGAGTGATGGAATGTGGATCTAAGTCACTAACTTTAATCCACGATAGAATTTCAAGAGAAGAATATATCACTAGTCATGTAAACTTCTTCAACTCAATATATAACTGTAATATAAATGATACTTATCTTATTAGTAAATTTCTAAAAGATTTCCAACCTGATGCTATCATTCACCTCGCAGAACAACCTTCTGCGCCTTACTCGATGAAAGACTCTTACGCATCTATCATGACACAGAGTGAAAATATCCTAGGTACTCTATCACTTCTCTGGGCTATTCATAAGGAATGTCCAAATGCTCACCTTATCAAACTCGGAACTATGGGCGAGTATGGAACACCTAACTGTGATATACCTGAAGGAAGGATTCCACCATCTCCATGTAACTATACTCAAGGTAATGGATACCTATCTGATCTTGGTACATGTCCTATGTCAGGTCTCTTGTTCCCTCGCACAGCTGGTTCCTTCTATCACCTATCAAAAGTCCATGACACTCACAATATCGAGTTTGCTTGTCGTAACTGGGGACTTCGCTCTACTGACGTAATGCAAGGTGTAGTATATGGTCTATATCCATACTCACCTTCTAATCCAGCACTATTAACTCGCTTTGACTATGATCAGTACTTCGGCACAGTCATCAATAGATTCATAGCTCAGGCTCTTGTCAATATGCCACTTACAGTCTACGGACTTGGACAACAGGTTCGTGGATTCCTCACACTTGAAGATTCTATCAAATGTCTGAATATAGCTATAGATAACCCTCCTAAACCTGGCAAGTATAGAACCTTTAACCAATTTGAGCATATTTACTCCATCAATAAACTTGCAAATGCAGTTGTAGATGCAGCCGCTGAACTTGAAATTACTGCAACTATCCAACACATTGAAAATCCGAGAGAATCTATAGAATCACATAATCACTACTACAATCCAGATAATAGTAAATTACTTAACCTAGGCTATGTACCTAATACTAACATGCACGGTGAGTTAATTAAATTATTTAACTCACTCATACCTCGTAAAGACCACATACTCACTAACGTAATTCTACCTACTACAAACTGGAGGTAACTCATGCCTGTAGAAACCAACTATGACAAGTACGCTCAGCACAATCCAAGATTCATTTTCGAGATCTCAGATGAACTCAGAGCTCGAGCTGATAAGTTTCTTGGAACCTATGGAATACGCAAAGCTATCATGACTCCTATCCTCGAAGATCTCCTCGACATGATAGAATCTCATGGTCAAATGGTAGTTGGGTGTATTCTTGACAAGGCAGTTAAACCACGTGAAGTTATTAAATCAATGACTTATGCTGAAAGGAAGTGTGGTGATGGCGAACCTAAATGACCTAGACATCAAATCTATCTTAAACATGGATAATGATGAAGGTATTGAGCACATCAGACAAATACGTCTATCTAGACGTAACGCTGCTACAACCTCAACCTCAAAGTCTACAACTTCGAAAAAGAAAAAGGTTACAGTAGAAAATGTAACTTCATTACAGGCTTCTGAATTACTTAAACTCATTGAGGAGGGGCAGCTATGATTAACGTAGGAGAAGTTGGAATGGTGCCTATATCATCTATTATAGTAGGTGATCGTGCTCGGAAGGAGATGGGAGATCTTGATGCTATCGAGTCATCCATGCAGTCACGTGGACTTATTTCTCCACTAGCTGTTAAACGTACTGGCGATGGTAAGTTTATTCTACTCGCTGGAGAGCGTAGATACTTAGTCTTAGAAAGAAACAAAGCTGAGACTATACCTGTCCGTATCTTTCCAGAGGAAATAAATCCACTCGAGATGAAGTCTATCGAACTTGCAGAAAATTTCTATCGTAAGGACTTTGAGTATTGGGAAAGTGATAACTTACTCAAAGAGATTCATGAACTTAATCAATCTATCTATGGGAAGTCTGCGTCTGGTCCTGGACATCAAGGTTGGACACTTAAAGATACTGCAAGCCTTGCTGGTATCACAGATGCTTCTGTCTCCACTGCTATCAAGCGAGCTGAAGTTCGTGAGACATTTCCTGAGCTCTTCGATGGATGTAAGACTCAAAAAGATGCTCAGAAAATGGTAAAGAAGATGGATGAGATGTTGACAAAGGAAGTTATTGCCAAGCGACTTGAGCAAAATAGATCTGACAGTAAGATTAACCAACTCGCTAAATCCTTTATCATAGGTAGTTGTTTTGAAGGTATATCAAAACTACCTGATAACATTTTCCACTTGGTAGAAATAGACCCTCCATATGCTATAGACCTTAATAGTTTGAAAAAGACTGATGGAGAATCTATCTATAACACAGATGAATACAATGAGATTGACTACGAAATCTACATAGATGGTCATCCTAATCCTACCAATCCTTGGCGAGGTATTCGTAAGTTATTTCAAGAATGCTATCGAGTAATGAACGAACACTCATGGCTTATCTGCTGGTTTGCACCTGAGCCGTGGTTTGAGATTATGTACAAGGAGTTAATCAATGCAGGATTCAGTACTACTAGAATGTGCGGTATCTGGAATAAAGGATTCGGGCAAGCCAAGCGACCGGAAATACACCTTGCGAATAGCTATGAGATGTTCTTCTACGCATGGAAAGGTCGTCCGGCACTTAACAAACAAGGTCGCTCTAATGTCTACTCATACGCTCCTGTTCCTCCTCAACAGAAAATTCATCCGACTGAGCGTCCAATCGAGATGATGAAGGATCTATACGACACCTTTGCCTTCACTGGTTCAAGAATTCTAATTCCCTTTCTTGGTTCAGGAGTCGGCATCATATCTGCGAATCACCTAGGTATGAGTCCTGTAGGTTTTGAGCTGTCAAAGAGCTACAGAGATAGCTTCCTAGTCAGTGTCCACAATATGAAGATGTAACTTCTAACTTAGTAGAAAGTATAATAACGTACTTTCTACTAAGTTAACTAAATAATTTAATAGGAGGAGTTATGATCTTAAGAGTAATCAGCTACGACAGTGAAAAAGGTGGCCATATCTGTGAAGATGTTGAGGGTTCTATATGGCCACATGCAGTTGATTTAAAGATAGATGGAAACCTAAAGGATGTACCAGACAGCGCACTGATAGGGAAACTTATTGAAGTTGATCGTCTACAACCCTATGTCTCAATTGGAGTTGGCTGTAGATGTGTAGGAGAACCAATCTGGAGCAAGGTAAAAGTTAATTAAAAAATTTAACTATCTCATTGGAGATAAGATAATGACAAGATTATACGTACCACCTTCTGGAAACACAGATGCAACAATAGCTATTTGTGGTGAGCAGCCTGGGTTCCATGAACTTCGTATGCGTAAACCTTTCATCGGTCCTTCAGGTCATGGGCTAGACGAATGTCTAGGAATTGCAAAGATACTTCGTCACCAACTATACATTACTAATGTAGTCAAAGATGGTGACAAGCCACTTAAGCACTTCATTGATATAGACGAAAGGGGTAAGTGGTCATGTTCCACAGAAGGTTGGAACTGTATTAAAGAACTTGGAGAAGAACTAAAAGCATTGCCAAAGTTGAATATCGTAGTAGCTATGGGTAATGTAGCTTTACTAGCTCTATGCTCTAGAGTTGGTATAACCAAGTGGCGTGGATCAGTCCTAGAATCCACTCTTGTTTCAGGTCTAAAAATTCTACCTACTTTTCATCCAGCGACTTTTATTCCACCTAAGTTCAATTTCCTTAACAAACCACTAATCGTTGAAGATCTGCTAAAAGCTAACACTGAATCTAAGTTTAAGGAAATTAGAAGAACTCCACGCAAAGTCATTACCAAACCTACATTTGCACAGTGCCTAGCATACCTCAATCACTGCTATGATATTGGTAAGAGAGGAGATGTCATAGATATCGATATCGAAGTTATAGGTAAAGAAGTTGACTGCTTCTCAATTTCATTTAAACCTACTGAGTCAATGTCTATTCCTTTCAGAGACCATGCAGGAGACTACTTTGATGTTGATCAAGAATATTCCATAATGATGATGCTAGCTAAAATCATAGAAGATAAAACTATCCGTAAAAGAGGTGCTAACTTCATCTTCGATACTCAATTTCTATTCCACAAGTATGGAATACGTCCTAGAGGTGATCTGCACTGTACTCAGATCGCTCAAAAGATATCATTCCCAGACTTCCCTGCAGGTCTATCTTTCGTCACCTCAATGTGGACAGATATTCCTTACTATAAAGAAGATGGAAAGCAATGGATTAAACTCGGAGCTGGATCTTGGGAAGAGTGGTGGACTTACAATGGCATGGACTCGATATCCACAGGGTCTGCACATCCTAGGCAAATCGCCGAACTAATCAAACAATCTAACTTAGATACCTACAATAGACAACGTAAACTTATTAAACCACTTATTTATATGGCTGAGCGTGGAATAAAGGTTAACGTATCTGGTATGGTTGAGTGTAAAGATAAGGAACAAAAAGAACTTGATAATAAGGCTGAGGAGTTATATAGTGAAGTTGGATATGCAGTCAACTATAACTCTCCACAGCAGCTTATGCAATACTTCTATAAAGATCTTGGTATTAAGGCGTATAAAAAGAGGAATGTTAAAGGTAGTTATAATGAAACTATAGATGTCGATGCACTTAAACGTATCTATAGAATGAATGGTAAAGGATCTGCTGCAGCCCGTATTCTTCTTGACATTCGCAGTTTATCTAAACGAATCTCAACCTATCTTAATATAGGTAAAGTAGACACCGACGGACGCTACAGATCATCTTACAAACCAGTAGGTGCTGAGACTGGAAGACTTAGTTCAGGTCAAACTATCTTCGGCACTGGAGGTAACCAGCAGAATTGGCCTCATGATCTATTACGTTACTTTGTATTCGACGAGGGTTATATAGGCTACTCTTTCGACCTCAGTCAGATCGAGAATAGAATAGTAGCCTACACTGGTGGAGTAATTGAACAGATTAAAGCTTTCGAGAATGGTATCGACTTACATAAACTAACTGCATCAATTATCCTAGGTAAACCTTACGACCAGATATCATCCAAAGATGGTTCATGTCATCTTGGTGATGGCAAGCAGAGTGAACGATTCTGGGGTAAGAAAGGTAATCATGCTACTAACTATGATGTAGGTTACAAAACCTTTGCATTGAAGAATGAGATGACGGAGACGGAAGCTAAAACTATAATCGAGCACATTCACAAAGGATATCCTCAGATCAGAGGAAGCTATCACATTATGATTAGAAACATGCTAAAGAAAAATAGAATGATTACTAATCTTATGGGACGGAACAGATTATTCATGGGCCCTATAATTCCATCTCATCCTAATGTACCTACTAGTGCCTGTGAAGATACCTATCGTGAAGCCTATGCACACTTCCCTCAATCTACAACAGCCGATAAGATCAATGAACATGGACTAGAGTATATCTACTACAACCAATCTTTATTTCATCCTATCGAACTCCTAGCTCAGATCCATGATTCGGTAGTATTCCAAATTCCTTTATCAATACCTTGGATTGAACAAGCAGAGATGCTAATACGTATTAAAGACTCTTTGGAAACTCCACTTATGTGGAAAGATAATGTAATAAAAACTCCAGCTGATCTATCTATTGGTCTTAATATGTGTAAAGAGCAGATGAAGGAAATTAAACATAAAGACTTTCCACTAACCGCACCTGAACTAGCGCATAAACTGGAGGTTATCTATGGACAAATTACAGCAGATGATAGGGGAATTGACAAGTGTAATAGCAAATTATAGATATAAGGAACTTGACACTGAAGGCATACTAAAGTATTCAGCGAATAGAGATGAAATATCTATATACATCCCTGCTTCTATGAAAGCAGGCTATACACATAGAATCATTCGAATCATCTATGAATGGGACTAGCTCATGCACGGAGAGAGAATATTAGATGACTGGATCGCTTCCTTCATGGAGTACACTGAAAACTCTGAGCCTCCAAGACTATTTCGTAAATGGACTGCTATATCCTGTCTTGCTGCAGCACTTCAGCGAAAAGTTAGAATAGAGTGGGGAACTGCACTCACATTTTATCCTAATCTATACATAGTCTTAGTTGGTCCATCAGCGACTGGCAAAGGCACTGCTATGAATCCTGGACTTAATATCTTAAATGAAGTTCCGGCTATTCGTCTTAGTGCTCAAGCTACTTCACTTCAAGCACTTATTCGTCACTTAAAAGATACTAACTTATCAGACATAGATACTGCAACTGGTGATCAACAGTTCCATTCATCACTTACTGTATTCTCTAAGGAATTCACCGTATTCTTGGGATACCACAATAGAGAACTTATGGCTGCTCTATGTGATTGGTACGACTGTGACCGTAAGTGGGCATATGAAACTATCTCTCGAAAGCGAGAGGAAATCATAGGAGTTTGGTTCAACCTAATGGCTGGTACCACTCCAGACCTAATCAGATCATGTCTACCTATTGAATCAATAGGAGGTGGTTTAACTTCTCGAATCATCTTTATCTATGAAGAAAAACATGGGAAGCTAGTTACTATCCCAACTGAAACTGAATATGAGAAGCAGCTATTTGTCTCTCTAGCTCATGACTTGGAGAGAATAAGTTTAATATCAGGAAAGTTTACATGGACTACAGGATTTATAGATATGTGGAATGAGTGGTGTCAAAAGGCTTCTATCAATCCACCATTTATAGATAGTAAATTCGATGGCTATAATGGAAGACGTAGAGTACATCTAATGAAACTGGCTATGATTCACTCTATCTCTCGCGGCAGGAATGATTTATTCTTAGATGAGCAAAACTTAACTGAAGCTATCAATACACTCGAAGAAGCTGAAAATAAGATGGGCATGGTTTTTAAAGGTGTAGGTAAATCTGACCTAGCTGAGATCCTACACAAAGCTAATCTACTCCTTCAAACGTCTAAAACTAACATCATGTCAGTGCCAGAGTTTATGAGACATTTTGAAAATGATCTAGATAAATTCACACTAGACCGTGTTATATCTACTTTAGAAATAAGTGATATAATTAAGATCATCCACAAGCCAGGCTGTCCTGATAATATACTTATCTTAGACCAACCAAAAGTTCGTTAAAAAATTTAATTAACTGGTGTTAGTTGAAATCTTTTCTTAGATACCAAACTCATCATATCATCACTTATAACATCACCAGCTCTAGAAACCATACTAAGTTCTTTCCAAAGTTGCTTCTGCTGAATTGGATTAGAACTATTCAATCTTTCCACAAAGATTTCAGCCTTAGCTTCATTTGGCAAACCTTTCATTCTTTTCCAGAATGATTTTTCAGGAAGTTCTTGAATAGCCTTTTCCCATTTATATCTATCTATCAACCTATCATACGTATCTGCATCTTTAAATGATCTAGCATAACTAATCATTTCTTCCCTAGGAACCTTACCATATATATGTCCTTCTATAAGTATATCCATATTTCTGTTCTGGACAAACCTATCTATCACAGCTCCTTCAGCAGCGTTCTCTATCTTATCAGCATGCTTAGAATATGGATTAGTTATACCTATAAATCTTTTAAATCCAGGGAACTTTGCAAGAGCCTGTGCTATATGTTGTTCTTTCTTTTCCTTCTCCATACCTCCAAATGCAGCATCATAGCCTTGGTTAAGTAAGTAAGACCAAATAGTCCCATTAGTAATCATTTCCTCTACTGCATACTTGGTCCTCTCAGGACTTAATCCAGTTGCTTTTCCAATATCTACATACGCCTGTGGAGTAAGCTTAGTAAATTCTTCTTTACTCTTTGGATAACTAAATGGTTTATCAGTTCCCTTCCAAATATCTTCATTCAACCAGAAGTCCTTATTAGATATATAACCTAAGACTGCACTCATAGTAGGAGGTAATTGAGTAGCGTCAATAGGACTCTGATCTTTCAGTGTTCTAGAAATTCCATCTACATCTACTTCATTTCCTAACCACTTATCTGTAGCACCCTCAAACACAGTTTTGAAAAACTTCTGTCCAGGATCTATAGGAATCTTGAAATAGATATATCTAGTCTCTCCTTTCTCATCAACAAAGCTAAATTCATCACCAAGAGGAATGACTAAGTTATTCTCTTTATCTATATTACCTTTCAGTGCCTGGCTAGTCAGCGGTGCAAGAGCATTAGAAGCTATATAAGTCCCAGTTACCACAGCTGCAAATTGCGCAAGTTTATATGTAGACTCTAATGCCATCCCACTACCAGGTTTAAAGGCTCTAAACATACCTCTAGTACCCTGTATAGACGCATTGAGATAAGGGAGTGCATTATCAACTGCCTTACTCACTCCACCACCTTGACCAAAGTCCATATAATCCCTGGCAGCGAAAGTAGCTTCTTCTCTCAAAGACTTATCTTTCCTAGCCTCCTCCATACTAATACCACGTTTCTGAGCTTCCTTCCTAATTACCCTATCTCTTATCGCAAGACGAGTTAATATCTCACCAGTCTCCCCTAAATATCCCATAAAGTCTAATATCTTACCAACACTACTATCTAAATGTCTTCCTCTTTGTAACAGTCTTCCTTGATGGACTAAGAATTCCATCCCTCCACCTTCATCTATATACTCATTATACCTTCCTTTTCTCAAAGCAGCATCAGTGAATACACTACCTAAATCCCTTCCCATCTGAGATGCAAAGACAGGAGTATGTTGACTATATAATGACTTCCACTTTCCATCTTCAAATCTTCTAGCAGTAAACCAGGCATGCATGATATCTCTTGGAATATTAGCTACTGCAAATCCCCAGTTAATACCAGTTGCAAATGTTCTAAGTACTGGAGATCCACTTGCATATCTCAATATCTGACCTAGTTTATAAGAGATCTCTGGAGAATTAACAATCCACTCTTTTCCCATCTCTGGAGATACCCACATAGACTTTTTCTCTCCTCCTTCAAATACATTAAGTCTATGCCATCCACTTGGAATTTTATCCTCTTTATTTATCTTAACTCTAACAAAAGGATTCTCTGGATCTCTCTCAGCTAGTTCATAAAGTGCCTTATTAGCCTCATTCTTTAAAATTCTACCATGTGCTCTATTAAATACTTCAAGAGCCATAACTTCAGACGACGGCTCATAGACATCTGTATCTCTACCTCTAGATAACGCTTCAACACCTGAATCAAATACAGTTATATTCTTCTTCCCAATCTTCGTAGTATGTCTTTTATCAAAGATATCTACTAACTTAATCCTTCTATAATTATGACTTACCAGATTATCATATTCATCCTTTGAAATTAATCCAGACTCAAGCATCTCTTCCAATGGCTTCTTCATCCATTCAAAGTATGCCTCAGCTCTACTATTTAATTTCTCGACTTGCTTAGATGTTAATTTCTCAAGTTGTCCAAACAAAGCTCTATGCGTAACAAAGTCTCTAACACTTACATCTGCAGGGAATTTAAACTCTCCTTCAGATTTATACTTAGCTATATCAATCATTCTATCATCAAGGATGATATCGTCTAAGATTTTCTTCTCCCTTCCACTTAAACCTTCATACACTTCAGCTCTCATCTGTTTCAACTCTTTGGCTGATCTAGAAGATGCACCTTTAGCCAATACCATCTTTTGCACAATCTTATATCCATCTTCTCCAAGCTCGCTAACCAAATCACCCTTAATATTTCCAGACCTGTCTATAAAAGATCTAACAAACTCTTGCCTTGTTCTTTGGAATGCTTCTCCTAATTTAAACTTCTTCATCCCCCTTGCTTTGGCAGTATAATCAGCAACTCTACGAGCACCTGCAATTATAGCCTTCCCTGCAGCTTCAATAGATGGATCTCCACTATAAAGACTAAGTCCAGCACTAGCTGATCTACCTTCCTTCTCTAACATCTTATCTAGTGAAACCCAAGGAGGTTCAGCTGTCCTTTCTTCTTTTGTCAGCTTTCTTGATCTATATTCAGCTAACCTAGCTTCCATCTCTCCAGGATCTTTTCTATAAGCTTCAAATCCTTTCGTCACTAAATCCTTAACAAATGCATCTCTGCTGCCCCATACCTTGTTTATAGAAGGGGATATTCTATCTATCATCTTTATATTAACACTATTTTTATCTTTAAGCTCACTAATAACATCAGATATATGCTTCTTAAGATTTGGTTCAGATTCAATAGTATGAAGACCTTCCAATGTCTTAATAAGCTGTTTTGAAGCTTCGTAATCTGTATTAGATCCAGTGAAGCTAGACTTAAGTTTTCTATTAATAAGATGCTGAACTTCATGCTCTAAAGTATCACGATCAAATAGTCCTTTAATAGTAATCGAATTCTCATCTGCATTATAAGTTCCCTTTGTTTCATGATTCTTATCAAACTTTACCATAATACTCTTTGCTTCTGGTATAGTTTCATAGAGTTTTTCATTAGTCAGTATATTACCTAACATATCCCAGCTTTTTCCAGTAGCTGTATAAGTATCTCTTACATGCTTTGGAGGGTGGAACTTACTTTGTTCACCATCTATCTCATATCTCCACATACCATCTCTAGCAATCCAGAATCCAGTTGATTTCCAGAGTGGTACACTTCTAACTATCTCAGAAGCTTTAACTCTTGGCTTACCAGGAAACATATACTTAAATGCAGCTTTAACTGTCTCAGGGATCTGATCTACAGGAACCATAAGATTAAATCTATTAGTCCCTATTCCTTTAGACCTAGAAGTATTTCTCGCCCACTTTGCTGCTTCCTTCGATACTTCTACAAACTGTAAATGATCTGCACCATTACTAAAGAATTCTCTCAACTCACCAGACCTAGATGATAATTCACTAAGTCCACGTCTAACACTTTTAATATCTATATCCTTGCCATGTACCCATAGTCTCACATCATTAATAGCTTTCTGTAGAGCAATCTCAGGATCTGACCTTACACTATTCTCCCTTTCTGCAAATATCTTATCAAGTTCAAGAGCTTCAGACAAAGTCCTCATAAAGGTATTATTACTTACATCACTAGGAACACTATTTCCAGTGGACTTGTCTATTTCATTAATAGGATCTTCACTCTTTTTCTTACCTCCAAAGTAATCTATTTCTTCATCAATAGGTTTTTTATCTTCAATTACTTTAGATCTCTTTGGTGGTCTCTTCTCTTTAATCACCTCAGATTGACTTGATTCTATATCCTCTACCATAGAATTCAAGGCCCTCAATTGCTGAGGAGTCATTACATCTTCATCTGTCTCCAGTTTATTAAATTTTTTAACGGACTCATCAGGCTTAGTCCACTTCTCTCTTTCTACATTAAGTTTCTTAATTATAGCACTAGGATTAGCCTCAACTGTAAATGACCCACCACTTGCAGGATGATCACCTATAATTGTTATCTGTGCATATCCAGGAGGTGTTGTAGTTCCTTCCTCTCCAAGTGCATCAACTAATACTTTACCTTTAAGTTCTGGAATAGTATCAACATCTACCTGCAGCATCTCAACAGTTAATGGATCACCAACTTTAGGTTCTGCAGGAGTTTCTTTTACTTCAACCTTAGATTCCTTAACCTCAACATCTTTAGACTTCTCAGCAGCCTTTTGTTTATCAAGCTTAGCCTGCTCCTTCTTATTCAACTTCACAGGCTTGGCTTTATAATCTTCAGCCATCTCTGGTCTTGCAGCTTCAATAGGTCTTATATGTGACTTAGCTACATTCTCTGCTTGCATAGAATACTCATTCAGAAGTTCTACATCACCACCTATCTTCTTAACAAACTGCTCATACTTATTTCTAAGTAAAGTCTTCTGAACTTCAATCACTTTCTGATCAATCTGTGCTTGAACATCAGGAGGTGCTTCTTTAGCTATCTCAGTAGCCTGCTTAAGTTTTTCATAGTCAGTATTAAACTCTTTAAGATCTTTGACAACTTCTGGAACTCTAGACTTTGGTAATCCTCTATATAAAAATGCTGCATCTAAAAGTATATCAAATGCTACATCTCCTAACGGTCTGTCAGTAAAAGGATTACCACCTATCTCAGCAGCTCTATAAGCATTCAATCCAATAAGTCCAGTAGCCATTCTTACTCCAGCCTGGACTCCCTCCTCTGGAAATAAGCCTTTAACTGCACCAAAGATAGATCCAACTGCAGCGCCTGAAGCAGTAGCCTTACTAATAGTCTTAGCAGCCTGAGTAAAGGTTACATTTTCTAAAGCTTCTCCAGTAGAAGCTATTCCCATACCAAGTCCCATTGTAATAGACTCATGCAATGTAGACTTAAAAATCCTCTCAGCAACTCTCATATCTGCAGAAGCTTTAGGTATGCGTGTAGTTAATGCACCTGCAATCTTAAAAGGTCCAAGCATTAGACCACCAAGTGATCCAACAGCATGACCAATATGACCTGCTGTACTTGTAGCTTCAAAATCCTCTTCATTCATTGCAGCTCTTCTAATAGCTGGAATTAGCCCCATTGTAACAGAACCTGTAAATGCACTTGCAGCCTGTTCAATGAGCTCAGGAGCTACTCTATATTGACTAAGTGGAACTCCAGCTTCATCTGCTAGTATCTTCACAACAGACTGGGCCTTAGCTGCTTCAGATATCTTTGAATTTGTTTCAGTTCCAACTAAGTCTCTAAGTGAGTTTAAAGCCCTACTAATATAACTAGGCTTAGACTTCTCCTCAGATATCATCTCCTCATTACCAAATGCAGATGTCTTGCCCTTCTCTACATTCCCACCTTCTACATAATAAGGCTCTCCAGTTGCCTTATCTATTGGCCTACCGAGCTCATCAAACCCACCAGTTGGCTGTGGACCATAGCCTCTCCTTGCCATATCTGCAGTCATAGCAGGATGCAAAGCAAATGGATATATACCTTTACTGGTAAAATACCTCCTCGTATCATCTTCAGTACTCTTAGGCTTAGACTTAGAATACCACCTACCATCTTTCTGATATATCTCATTTCCAACTTTCTCTTCACCACTTACTGTAGACTCCCAAGTAGGATGCTTCCTTCCCTTTAGAAGCATCCCACTATTGGGATCACGACTAGGCCAATGACCAGATGAGTCAGGTTTAAGCCCTATGGACTTTGCAGTGTCCATATCATAACCTTCACCCTCAGGATCAAATGTAGTCTTACGTCCGAACAAAGCTGATGATAATCCACCTTCCTTAATAGGCTCATCAGCAACTTTACTAAAATCAACTTGGTTAGTCAGACTACTTTCTTTCTTCTGAGAGAACATCTGTTCAGTTAAACTAGTTCCCATGACGAACCTCTTTCACCTTCCCATTAGGGAGCTTAACTTTCCATACAAAGTCATTGCCTTCAACTCTACGCTCAACAACTTTAACTCCACCAGATTTAAATCTCTGCTCATAGAACTTTTCAACTTCCTCAGCCTTTGCTTTTTTATACTCTACACTATTAGGGTCATACTGAAATAATGTATCTCTAATATCCTTACGTTGCAGATGTTTATCTAGGTCAGCTCCAACTCCAGAATTTGGATCTGTGTAGTATCTACTATCCTTCACATCAGCCTCGGCCTCTTTTATAGCCATCTTCTCCCCTAAGTTCACATTCACACTACTCTTTGCAGCATTAGCTAACTTCAACTTCCATTCAAGGTAGGTACCTTTATATCCCTGAGACTTAGCTAAGTTATAATCTTCAATTCCAGCTGACGAAGAAACATTCTTAAATTCATTAAAGCTTCTATCATATCCATGCTGCACAGCATACTCATATTCTTTAATAGTATTAGTCTTTCCTTCACCAGACTTTATAGCTTTAATAGTTTCAAGTGCCATTCTATCTCTAGCAAATTTCTCTCTTGCTATGTCAAGTGCTTCTCTACGACTCATTTCATCTTGGCCAAGTTTCATATGCATTGCCTGAGATATATCTTGAGTTGTCAGCCCTGCTAGGTCGGCAGCAGAAATATTACCTAGAGGACTAGAAGTAGGGTTTGCGTTACCAGCAGCACCTCCAAGAAAAAGACTCATGAGTTCAGTACTTTGATCTTGAGTAGGTGGCTTTGGTTGGCCTTGTGCTTGTGGTTGCACACTACCAATCTGAGCCATATTTGCAGGAGCTGACATAGCTGCACCTTCAGGATCACTTGACTGTTGATTGAAAGCTCCAATTGGCGCTTTGATAGTGATATCCTGTGCATTAGCTGCAATCTTTCCACCTCCAGCCAGAAGACCTTTAAGCATCTTGACGTAGTTCTGAGACTGAATATTCTGCATAGTAGCTCTATTGGTAGCAGATCCAAGTGGCCTTCCTGCACCGATATCCTCTCCAGCAGCTGCAAGATATTGCGCAATCATAGGCCATTGACCTTGTAAGAATCCAGGATTCCCTGTTTGATCTTCCATCTTAAACCTCCAATGAGTTAATTAAAAAATTTAATTGACTTATAAATATGCTGAGGCTGCACCAAGAGCTCCACCTATAACAGCTCCAACTGCAGTACCAACACCTGGATATGCTGAACCTATCATAGCACCAGCTGCAGCACCACCGAGTGCTCCACCTATAGCTTTCTGAGTCTGAGATGCTCCACCCACATCCGTCTTCGTATTCATAGCACCTTGAAGCGCACCAAGTGCAGCCCTTTCATACTCCAGTATCGTAAAAGGCCACAGTCTATTCTTTGTCTCCATAGACAGATTATGATTATCTACATCCATAGCTACAGAGAAATAGAACTTGATAAGCTCTGCATAGTTCATTACTACAGCCTTATTCCAATCTAGATGTTGCTGCCATCTATTAGTTGCAACCTGAAGCATAGACATTCTAAGTCCAGCATCATACTTTGATATAGCCTTAACTCTTGTAGACTCAATAACAGCTCTTCCGATTATAAATGAAGATGCCATGACAGAGTTAATATCCCTAAGCCCTGTCACAAATCTAGGGTCTGCATTCTGGATAATGTCATCTTCTAGTTCAGTAGCATGAGCCGACACTAGGTTATTAATAGCTGCATTATTCACACTATCATCAAGAATCTGTGTAAATAGTGCTTCTACATCTAGTCCAGCCACAAACTTTCCATACATATCATAGAGTGAAGGAAAGCTACTAATCATGTATCCTGCACCAAAGAATGCATCTGAATACTCTATATCACTATATCCACTATATGGAGATAATGGTATAGCAGTCACTCTATAAGCTTGTATAGCTGCTAAAAAGTCACTATGCTTAGCCTCAACATATCCTGCATATCTAACAGTGGTCTCCGAATCACCTCCACCACCACTTCCACCTCCACCCATCATGCACCTCCTAGTTCAATATAGAATACCTTAAGCCTTTCCTTCATCCCAACTGAACTAAATAGTGATATAGCTTTCTCATTATTGGACCAAGTTGTAATGCTCTTACACTCATTAGCCTTAGCCCATTTCACAAGATCACCATAGTCATTAATCCAAGTTTCTATAGGTTCTCTAGTAAATGAATAGAGTGAATAACAGAATAAAGTCTTTTCATCACTTATAGAATCAACATTTATACTTGTAAGTCCTATCATCTGCAACTTACGTTCTTTATCTAACCTCACAAAGCACTGAACTTTAGCACTAAGTAATTGATACAGAAGTCTATTTAAATACCTATCCCAATGTTCAGGCTTAATGACTTCTGCCTTAACGACTGAAAACTTTATAGCCTCCCAAAACGAAGGTACTTGATCTGGAAGTAACATTATAGCCATTTTAATAACCTTCTACTCTCTGAGTATCAGACCATGAGAAGCCATGGATTTGACCTCTTATTTTCATATAGTCTAACTCAATAGGATATTCATATACAGTTGATCTTACTCTAAATCTAAAGTCTACTCCATGACACTTTGGCCATGCCTTACCTGCTGGATTTACTAAGAACCAACTAATCTGCCTAAACTGATCTTTATGTGACATTCTATAATCTACCGAGACATATAAGAAATCAGATACATCTGTACCAAGTTCTATACTCTTAATAGTCTTCGGCTTTCTCGTACCAAAGTCATAGATATCTGTGCAGATTTCTAACTTAGGAGTAACTATCTCACCATCACTTGATACATAAAGAATGTTACTCTTTGAACCTAATCCAGTTATATTCTCAGGACCTTCTCCAAAACTTTTAGATGTTGGACTATATACATAACCCTTTGATCCATCACAGATATAGAGTAAATTAGTTTCTATATCCAAAGTTAGTATAATAGTCCCCATTGTAGACAAATACTCTGAATAATCTAACTTTGTCAAGGTCTCATCAAGTTGGAATAGTTCTCCTAGTACATTTACAAAGAAATGTCTTGAGTCACTCCCTGCAAATGCACCTTTGTTTTTCAACCCTAATCTATAAATAGTATCCATTCCCCAGTGGATACCACTTGCTTTCATCAACGTAACTCCATTCTCACCATAGACTACAACTTTATCTCCCAACTTTCTAATATGATAAATACAGCCAGCCCAATCCATAGGACGTTCGCCAGCTATATTACTCTCATCAATATCAAAGTTGAAATATCCGATCTTTCCCCATCTTACTACATTACATCTTGGGAGTTGTAGTATAACAGTTCCACCAGTAATTACTACTGAGCACAGTTCTAAGGCAGTTAGAGTAACAGTACTTCCAACATCAATTCCACCACTTAATATACTAACCTCAATCTCTATAGCATATAGTGAAGGAGCCTTATCTTTAATCTCTCCTATCACACTCATTACTATCTCTATAATACCAGCATCACCAGATTGATCTAGTTCAGAATTAATAGTAGCTGGTGGATTATAGTTTAATACAAAATAGAATGAGATACCTATATCAATAGGATCAGGGTCAATGATTAGTGGCGCAATAGTAGGTGGAGGCGCAGTAGTAGGTCCAACTGTTGTTGGTGGAGCTGTGGTTAAGGTAGTAGTTGGAGCCGTAGTTGGTACACTAGTAGTTGATACACTAGTGGTTGGTGCAGTGGTTGTCAGTGTAGTAGTAGGAACTACAGTAGGAGGAGCTGTAGTAGGTATTGGAGTAGTTGGAACTGGAGTACTAGGCGGAGATGTAGTTGGAGCAGCCGTTGTTGGAGCTGGAGTAGTAGGTACCAGAGTACTCGGAGCCAGAGTAGTAGGCAACAAAGTAGTAGGTACTGGAGTAGTAGGAGGAACTGTAGTTGACATCTTAATCTCCTATGAAATTCTAACCTCAGGTGCGATAAGCGTTACAGTTCCACCATCTGGCTGTGTTTGATCTCCACCGAAGTCCAGATATCCAATGATAGGATCATTTGCTACTGTATCATCGTAAATGATAGCACCTGAAGTTGGTCCAATAGCTCCTCCAGAGGCTACCCAGGTAACATTACTCCACTTAATCTCGCACCTGTCATCTGTGTTATCTTCAACCACAGATACTCCAGCCAGAGCTTTGGTACCCTGAGTGTATCCATTCGCAGTAGCCAGTTCATTCCCTATGACATCCGCATAGAGCTTATGATTATCCTTATCAAACACAAAAGCAGTCTGCATCAGGATAACTTTAAAAGCATCGTTAGCGAAGTCGATCGCCTTAGTTGCCAACAAATACTTAATTCTGTTAGGAGCTGCATTAGCCATCTTCTGTTCCCTCCAAGTTTGTTAAATTTTTTAACAGTCTTATGAAAAAGTATAGTATCTATTATAACCAGGAGTTCCATCTACTGATACTGCAGAGGCCCTTCCAATAGCTACATCTCTGATAGCTACACTCCCAATATCTGCAGCGACCCAATCTTCAGCATCTCTTGTAAAAAGCATAGTACCACCATATAAACCTTCTTTAGCTACAAACATATTTAAATCTCTTCCATAGTCAGATTTAGTTATAAACATACCTGTAGGTAGCCATATACCACTTCCAGATGGTAAATAACACTCACTATATAATAACAAATCCTCTCCAGCAGATAGTGTAGCTCTATCTGTAGCACTTATAAGATGAAATATATCATAGCTAGTCCCATTTATATTAATATAGACAGGAGGGACTACTGATGCAGATCTATGCCCATAGTCGTATGTATTATCAAATAGCCACTGAAAACCTTCAAAATAAGCACAGCCTTCATATCTTGAATATGAGGCTAGCCATGGACCAACAGTCCAATTCAAAGCATCATTTGAATAGATCTGATAAGATCCATACCCTGGTCTATGTGCCGTAGAGAAATATATCCCAGTTGTTGGATTATAGTCTGTAGTATATACATTATACCTATAATTAGGTAAGTAAGGCCCAATAGTCCAAGTAATCCCATCTACACTCGTACAACTTCTCCCAGTAGCTAATCCGTAATGATAGAATAAAGAAGCAGTTATTATACCAGTCTCAGGATGATATTCTAAGAAACCTATAACATGACCAGATATTTCTGGTGGATAGTACTGAGTCCAAGTATTACCTCCATCATCAGAGTAACATATATATTCTCCATCACTATATGAAGCTACAAATCTACCATACTGAACACTTCCACTATTAGGTATCCAAACTACATTACTCATAGAGTATGCTCTAGCTGGAATATTAATTATTGGAACAATAGGTGGATAAGTAGGAGGAGGAGGAGTAGCTGCAACATCCCTAGTCCACATTCCACAGGGTTGGTGTGTGTCAGTGACTGGATCTCTTGACAGTCCTGGAATACTTGATGGCCAAGATGGATCACCAGGCGTAGTTATTCTATGCCCCTGATTATAAATATTAGGAGCTTGCGACTTTGCAAACAACCAAGGTTTTTGACCTTTATAAGTCTTCCAGTCAACCATTAGTCGTGGAACCCTCCAAGCAGTGGCTGTCCATTGAAATCAGCGACTGCTTCTGCAGCTGGATAGATAGTAGTAAGCGCATATAATCCAGTAGTTGGACTTCTCACTACACTTACTTGCCCATTAGTTAAAAATATGAATCTTTGGTATGCTACTGCACTCCATAAAGTTCCAGGAGTCAATGCACTTATTTTTGAAGTAAGCGAAGATCCATCCCATTCATAGATAGCAGTAATGCTACAAAAAATAACTGTGTCTACAAAGACAAACATTTGAGGATGTGGGAAAGTGTCAGTGATAGTTGCACTTACATCTATCCTATTCAACTCCAAGTCCTCAAGAACTTGTAAGACATTATCTATGCCAACTGCACCTATGCATTGGACTAAGAATTTAGAATCTCTAGGTAATCTCTTAGATGGTCTAATACCCTTAGCTAAGGCATCTGTAGGAATTACCACTGTGAATGTTCCATCTCGTAGAACTTCCATTATAGCACTCCATTAAAGTCTAACTTTGGAGATTGATTAACTTTTGTATCAAGTGACTTTGTCTGAAGAATTCTTTTTCTGATTATAGGAATAGCTTCTTCCATCAAGTCCTTGATAGATCTTCCAATATTCTTATTCTCCATATCCTCAATTACAGCTGCTACTACATTTCTGTGATCATTAAACTCTGGATGCTTATCATAGAATTCTTTACTATCTCTAACCTTTCCAGCATAGGTAGCCATCAGTGTTCCAACAACTTCAGGGATCTTCAACAGTGCTCTTTCAACTGCTTCATTGATAATACTTTCCCTCTCCTCAGTTGTCATCCTTACCTCCTGGCAAGGTTTGTTACCTCACCTAGCAGTTGATTTAATTAATCTCATCTTCAATCTTAGACTCCATAACATTAACTTCAGAAATCAGCTCGGTAACCAGATCCTTATTAATCTCAGTTACTTCTGTCAAAAGAGCCTTTTCCCAAAGTTCAATTTTTGAAGCGTTTCCATTGAATACTTCCAATTCCCTCATAGCAGACTTAAGCAGAGTCATTGGATGAGAGACTGTCCAAAAGTTCTGATCATCTGGATTGACTAGTTCTGCTGAATAGTAGTATCCCCTAACTTCAACTGCCAAGTCTACATCACTCGGAGGAACTATTACTATTCCATTATACTCATTACCAACATTAGTGATTGTATCAAGATAGGTCAAGTAAGTTGCAAATGAAGATAGATCAGCATCTTCAGGAATTTTCCTAGTAATAACAGGTGAATAGTACTGAGTAGTACTATTAGTAGGTGTACTTGACAGATATCCAGCGCAGATATCCTGTAGATTCTTTTTCTCTAACTGCCAGCGGGATGTAGTGTTATAAACCCATACTTCCTTTATAGCCCTACATAGAGGAATTGAGAAGTTAAACAATCCAGTTGTGAGTAGTCCAAAGTGCGATCCGAAAGATTTCTGATGCTCAGTCTGTCTATCTAACCACCTACTTCCATGATTGATAATAAGATTGACAGTATTGGAAGGGTCATCATCTATTAAATCATATCTTCCAGATAGTGCCCTGAAGTGTTTTCTGATCTCAAGAAGGTTCATTACCACTATCCTCCAAAGTTAATTAAAAAATTTAATGAACTAAGCAGGGTGTCAGAGCATAACACCCTGCCTAGTCAATTGGTCTAGTGGGAGATAACTGGACTAAGGAGCCAAGTTATTATCCAGACCAACACCGTTGAGAACAGCACACTTCTGAGGAAGCCCGAACTCAAGGCCAGCCTCAGTAAGGTACTCCTCATTAAGACCATCCAGACGACGTGCGCCGTAGCCTTCCGGATGCTGTTTGTTATTGCCTTCTCCGTAGAAGGTAGTGTCAGTGATGTACTTGAACTCGAGTTCCTTCGGCTCCAGAATCACCATCATGTTTCGAGTTGTGGCATCGTGAGAGAACAGAGGATGAGTCTTCAGGTAGATAGACCCAAAGGGAGTCTTCCATTCACGGATCTGCATACCATAGGCCTTCTGGCCAGTTTCGAGATTAGTGGTACCTTCAGCCATTGCCAGCGCTTCGACACCAAGAAGAGCTCCAGATCCACAGAGACAGAGCTTCTCTTCGGCGCCAAATCGGAAGAGCTGCTCCAAGTAAGCACGCAACCAAGTGCCTCCACCACCAGCTGCATTCCAGTCGAGACCACCATAAGTTGCATTCTGCGTATAGTCATCGCAGTTAGTAGGCATAAACTGGCGGATGAAGTTGATAAGACCCATAGTGGTTCTCTCAGGCTCTCCGTTATCTCCAATGTTCTGAGTTCGGATACCCCAGAGCATCGCCAGCTCCATCTCCCACGAATGCATCTCGAGGCATTCAGACTTAGCCTTTTGATAGGCATCACCAGTTCGAAGATTGGTGAGCTTTGCAGTCCGTGTAATGGAAAGAGGCGTACGGAAGATCTGAGTATAGTTCCATACCTCTACAGGATTGAGGGCGATAGAATCAGGCATCTCACCACCCTCAGGGTTAATGTTGCCGATGATCTTGAAGTTGTCGCAGTCGGACAGATCATGAGTTGTCGAGTTGTCATCATCTTCCAGAAGCCTGACAGATATGATAGTCACAGCACCCCTATTGACTCCTGTGACCTTACCAACCACATCGACAGTGAAGTCACTTGCGTCGCGAAGTAGGATCTGGTGCCCTATCCTGATTCGCTGACCAAGAGCTGCAGTAGTGCGGACGAAGATAGTATCTCCGGTAACTCCACCAGTTACATATGCCACTGAAAGATCCGCTATGGTAAAGATACCAGTCACGGCGCCCTGTACTGTGGATTGTTCCTGAGTCCACCAGTGAAATCGAGGATCAGTGACACGCTTTGACGGCATCATACTGAGGATTGCAGTCAGAGGAGTCATCCCGTTCGGATAGAGATACATAATCTGTTCACGCCAAGACTCAGGGCGTTGATTAGCCACCCAATCATTAGTTCCACGCATTCCGAGAAACATTTTCAAATCCTCCTAAGTATTGTTAAGTCAGTTAAATTTTTTAACCAACTGTTAAGATTAAGGGTCAACCACATCAAATTGCCCAGGTGGTACTGGTGCTATATAGGGCTAGTAGTAGGCACCTCAGTGGTCTGTTCTACCGCAGCAGCAGTCGTCGGCACATCAGTTGAACGTATGCTACCAGTAGGCCCGTCAATGAATACGTGCCAGGTCAGACCGTCAGAATAACACAGAGCTCGATCGCACTTAGTGCTCAGCTGGATATCTCCATCCCAACACTCACTATCATCATTATTGTCCTCGATAGTGATAGTGGTCATCGGTGCGAAGGACCTAGCAACGATAGAGTAGATCCTACCAGCTGCCTCGACTACTGGCGGAAGTGTAATAGTTGTAGAGACAGAGGCAGTCGAAGGTCGAAGGACATAGTCCCTCACAGTCATAGTATAATCACCACCTGGAGCATGATACTTGTCAACCACGATAGAATGGCTGTCACTCTTGAACTCAAGCATTGTAATTCCTCCTATCTTCTGCCCACTACCTTAATCATCTCGTCTATTTGAGACTTGACTGAGTTAGGTTCAGCGGGACTTGGATTTTGGACTCTGGAACCCTTTCTCCTAGGAAGCGGAGGAGGTGCATCATCGTCCTTTGGTTTATTTGTATCTTTAACTTGTACCTTAGATGGTTTAGGTAAACCTAATCTTTCCCTAGTCTCATCACCTACCTTTCTGAGTACCTCGGCAATCTTAAGCCCAGGACTTTCTTGAACTACTTCATTAAAAACTGCGCTAACAGTCTTCTTCCAATTACTTAGATCAGTATTTTCCTTATAAAACTCCTCAGTCATTTTCTGAAGTGTGTTTTTTAACTCTAGCTGCTCTGTGACTTTGGTAGGAAGTGTGTTAAAAGTCTCTTCCTTTGCCTGTTTTACAATCCCTCGAGTGTCAGTAACTGCCTGAGAGTAGATTTTGTTAAGTAACTTATTAAACGCGGCTCTGTCATCTTTAATCTCATCAAGATCTATCCCATCGAGAAAATCCTTTTCACCGATAGGAGGATCCGTTGCAGGAGGTTTCTCATCCTTCTTTGTCTTATCTCTGGCTGACTCAAGTTCGATAATCTTAGCTCTGAGTTTTGCAACCTCATCTTCTTTCTCTTCCTGCTTCGGAGGATCCGTAGACGGAGACTCGGCCTTATCATCATCTTCTACATCTTTATCAGGTGGATTAGTCGCAGGTGGAGAATCATCTGGTTTCTGAGGTGGAGGATCATCTTCAAACTCCAAAATCTCATCATCAGACACTCTGTTCATAGCATCTAACATCTCATTAATTTCAGTCTTCACATCCATAGGTTAGCTCCTTTACTCATCAGATTTATTTTCAGTCATCTCCGCTTTTTCACTTGACTCTAATGACTGGATGAAGATATTAGGAAGTGACATCATGTAGTCTACTGCCTTAATCCTTCCATTAATATCTCCTAAGTGCATTAAAACAGTTGCTGTAGATGGATTAGTCTCAGCAGCTTTATCTGTGATAGTCTTCAACTCAAGCTCAAATCCCTTTTTCCACATATATAGCTCTCGTTGAATATCTTTCCAAATAATAGACTTTTTAAATTCTTGAAGATCGCCTATTGTAGATCTAACTATCATCTCTCCTAGCGCCATAACCTATTCTCCTAAAGGTACGAGATTTCCAGCTTTTACTTCCCTATCCACAGTCTCATCAGGCATAGTTTGGACCTGAGTATTTTGAGATACTCGTCTAAAGTCCTCGATATTCTTTGCACCAAGTTGCTGAGCTATATAGGTGAATATCTTAAATATGTCAAAAGTTTGATATAACTCAGGAGTCTGTACTATAGTTGAAAACATCTGTACCCAGGATTCAGAGAAATTTCCACCAGGGATTGAGCCGTCCCTTACAATAACATCATAGTTAACTGCAAGATCATAAGGAGTAACTCTGACATTATGCTTCCCTCCAAACATTGTATCGAGTTGTTGTTGAGTCTTACCAACAACTTTAACATATGTTTCTTTGGACATATACTGCTGAGTATGAACAGCGAACATAGTACCTATATCTTGCATGAACTGCATTCCAACTATCATAGCCAATCGCTGAAGACGGCTAACAGCAGATCCTCGAGTGCCTTGAAACTCACCTTTAGTTAAACGCTCTGGTCCACCTTGACGTAGCGATCCTTGCATCGACTGGTCAGCGCCTGAGATACGATCCATCCAAGATGTGATATACTGACTATCTCCTATATTATTCCTAGTAATATCATTAACTGCAAGTTGCTGTACTACATTATTAACTCCATGTCCCCAAGCAGGACGTCGAAGTCTAATTAACTTGCCAGGCTCTGGATCTTCTAAATCCTTAATATTAACCAAGTAAGGATCAACAACTAGCATGTCATTGATAGACTTACGTACATTAGCTATGTGTGAGTTGAAGAGAAAATCAAGTGTTCCTTGGAGACCATAAAGTATTTCCATTCGACTCTGTGGTGTTATTGAGTATCCATCAAACTCAGGACTTGCAACTGCGATTGGATAAAGTCCATGATTGTGGTTAGCTTTGTGGCAACTAATAATCACATCATCTGATGCAAGTGCAAAGAACCACTTTTCAGGAAGTTCACTACTTCCAAGTTTCCACTCTTTCGGAATAAGATTGATATACATCTTAATTGTGTCTATAGGATTAGTAGACATCACTAAGTTTCTAGTACTACTACCTCCACCATATTTAAGATTTCTATCACTCTGATCGTTAGCAAAAGTTGATCTCTTATTCGTTTTATCTCGAAGATACTTTACATTAAAGAAAGTCTCATCATGAGATTCTTGTGATAGAAGATTCATATAGTTATCTCTATCTATCCATCCTTGAAATTCCCCATCTTGAATATTATCACTAGAGACAGATGGATCTGGTAGCCACATATAAGGATCGATAGATGAGAGATCATTCCCTTCAAAAATCATCGAGTCAATGAATTCTACATGATCTACAGAATTCTGAGAAAAAGGACTTTCATCAATAACAGATCCTTTTACCGGAACTCTTCCATACATCTTTCTCCATCCAGGAATTCCTATACCAACTCCATATGCGAATGAGTCTCTTAGAATAGTGTGAAGTGAAAGAGATACTTTAGTCTTAATACAATGTAATCTAACTACCATCTCCAATAGCATTGCACCCCTAGTATCATCATCTTCAACTCCCTCATACTGGAACATAGGGTCTTGCATGTAAGCCATTATCATGTAAGTAAGCAATGCTTCCATCATAGAGTAAGTATATGGAAATACTATGGAGATAGGCTTTCTTGGATCTTTACTTTTAAGTTCTTTCTCTTTCATACTTGTAGGAATGTAAGTAGTAAGAACTTTATCTACTTCATTCCAGGAAGAGAATCTCTTACTCATTTCATTCCTAGACTCACATGCCCTCTGCCAAATCTTATTCCTTATATCATCATGAAGAGTACTTCCAGGCTTAAGATCCAGATCGTAAGGATAAGAATAGTCAAAACTATGTCTTGTATAGATTGACGTATCTACTTTATAATTTCTAGGATCACCAGTTACGATGTAAGGCATCTTAGTACTCCAAATGAGTTAATTAAATTTTTTAACTAAGTTGTTGGTACAATAGTTGTTGGTAACACAGTTGTGTCAGGAGCTATAGGTTCATAGACTCTAATCTCAGTCCAATAGCCATGATATTTAGAACCAACATTAGAAGCAAATGCCTGAACTTTCCATATACCAGAAGTATTAAACTTCACAGCTGCTTGTATCTTTGTATTTATAGTAGGGTGAATAGTAGCTGTCCAATATCCCTTTACACCATAAGGATTTTGCCACTTAACCCTTAAATCTGTAAATGCTGTGAGATTCTTCTGAGTAGAAAGAATCACAAGAACATCATCTTGTACGAATACTCTGTCAGACATATCTGCCTCATTTTTCAAGGATGACTGAATTCAAACTTACAATATCAGCAACAAGTGAATCCTTAGTCATCGTATCTTGAATACCAGAGTTTAACCCAGCAGTATCATTTATAATAGAATATTCTTCCCACACTAGCCCTAATGATGGATACATTAGGTGACTGAACTCTGGCCAAGACCTGAGTGGAAGTCCTCTATGTGGAAAGTCAGAAAGCGCTAGGTAGTTGCATGCCATAGTTTATTAAATTTTTTAATTAACTTTAAGCCATATTAAGTGTTACTGCACTTCTATTTCCACTTGAATCTACTGTCATAGATATACGATTAAGTGAGTTTGCTTGATTTCTAAACACTACAGTAGCAGTACCACCACCAGAAGCTCTACCACAAACATAGGCGATTAACAATCTCATTGCCTGGCGAAGAGTGATAGTCCCTTCAACATCCTCATCAAGAATCAGATCTACAGTTGGCAAGGATCCAATGGCAAGTGACACCGCATCAAGTTGATCACTTAATGTCTCAAGCGTATCACTATCTGCACCAGTACGAGCTACAGATGTAGCTCCAGTGTCTACAGACTTCAATGGAAATGCAGTGGACTCATCAAATTTTGCACTTGTAATAGCATCATCTGCAAGAGTCATAGCTGAACCAACTGCAGCTGGTGATAAAGGAAGATTATCAGTCTTAAGTTTGATTGCATCAACTATACCATCAACAGTGTCAATCTTACCATCTAAGGTAGTGCCAGTATCAGTTAAGATATCATCAACTTTACCATTAATAGTAATGGCATAAGCAAGAGCTCCAGAAGCTCTTTGAAGTGAAAATGAAGCAAGGACTTTAACAACTATTTCACCATCAATAGTTTCATCAGGACTTAAGATAACAAAGTACTCATTTCCATCTTCCCAGAACCCTATATCACCAGTATCGTTAGAAGTATCTATCCTTAGTTGATGAAGACCGACTATAGAATCAAAGGGACTTGTCATAGTCAGGCCATTTGTAGATGATTTCTGAGTGGCTGAATTACCCTTATATATAATTATATCACCTGACTCAAGAGCACTTGAAGGAGCTACTGCTGCACCTTCCTTATCATGAGTAGTGAAAAACACAACAATCTCAGAGTCTTCTTTAAAATCACCTAAGTAATTCATTGAACTAGTCTCCCAGACAAAATAGACTCATTGATTAGCTTACCACTAACTAACACACCAATCACAGGTGCTAAGGTTGTAGGTAATAAAGTTGTAGGTGCTAAAGTTGTTGGCGCCAGTGTCGTTGGTGCTAACGTAGTCGGCGCTAGTGTTGTAGGAGCTACTGTTGTCGGAGCGACAGTAGTAGATACTATTCCACTAGGCTGATAAAGTAAAGATGCGTATTGAGTTAAGAAACTCATCTTATGAGATCTTTAACAGATTCCAGTCAAAGTTTCTACCAGTGCCAGCTGTCTGAGTCAGTGTACAGATCAGCTCAGTATCAATAGGTACAGGAGCTGAATAGACATTAGGCTCTATCTGTTCATGGCTGAAGATCCGCTCAAAGGCAAGTCTGGAGGTCTTACCTGAAGCCACCTTTGTCTTCATTCTTAATGTCAAGTAATCTCCAAGAGCCATGTTTGATAGATCTACAACTAACACATAGACAGCTGCTGTAGTCTCTGTATCAAGCGTATGCTCAGTACCAATGACTGCTAATTGAGTTGCTGATCCTACACTAGCGACTGACATGGTAGACTCCTTAATAAAGTCCAAATAAAGTTACATAAGCTTCTCTGCCAGCTGAAGCAGATGAGCAGATAGCTGCAGCAGATATTCTTGTTCCAGCCTTTATACTGATAGGTAACATCCAAGGATAAGCTTGGGCTCCATAATCATTTTGTCCATCAGCTCCAATAACACCCTTAAGTCCTATATCAACTTCACTCCCAGCAGCACCTATAGCTATTTTAACTCTACGAGTCGCAACACGTCCAAAAGTAAATGTGGGAAGAGCCATCAGCATTAGAGCCTTATAATTGTTAGCTGAAGAAGCCACCAGTTCAGTATAAGCTCCCCAAGTATTAGCTACTCCACCTGGATCTACACTAGTACCTCTTGATGATCCAGATACTGTACCTATAGTATCACAGACTCTATAGGACTCAAACAAAGTATCATATTTAAAAGTTGTAATACCTATATATTTTTTAGAAAGTTTATAATCAGACTGACATCTAAAGGCTACCCTCACACCTTTCTTAAGTCTCATTGGAAAAGGAATTGTGTAAACTCCAGCAGCATCTAGAGCTATGCCTAATATAGGTATATCTGCTATTATTATTTTTTCACTACCAGCTGCTCCAATAGCCATATCTATTAAATATCTTTGATTATAGTTAACATAATCATGTCTGATGAAGAAGAATGAAGTATTTTCAGATAATGAAGCAGTTAGTTGAGCATAGTTTCCCTTAGAATTATTACTGTTTGGAGCAACAACTTCAACTGTACCACTATAATCATATACAAGTTCATTAAGTATTGGAAAGTCGCCCATTAGGATAACCCATATAAGACTACATCAATTAGTCTATCAGTCGCATCAGTTGTACCAGATTGAGACCTTGCAGCTATTCTTGTACCACTCTTTATCTTCACAGGTATAACTGCTGTTAGACCAGATACAGCTGTTACTATAGCTGCACCTTGTTCATTTACAACAGCAATAGCAACTTCACTTCCTGCAGCTCCAATTCCTATACCTATATTAAAGAATGCATTAGCTCTTGCATTATTAGTTTGATTACCCATACCTATTATCAAAGCCTTGTGATTCTCAGGAGACGATGCAGATAGCTCAGAGTAACCTCCCCAAGTCCATGCTGACCCACCACTGTCTAGGCTAAGTCCACCACTGTCAGCTGAAGCAGCTCCGTAGGTTAATACTTTAGAATAAGTTGGAATCCTAGTATCGAAGTTAATCAAGCTAAAATGCACATCAACTGTTGCACCACCAGTCGATGATTGGACTCTGCATGCTATCCTAGTCCCAGCTTTAATAAATATAGGAAAGTGTACTGCAGACAATGATCTTCTAGTGTAGGTAGCTCCACTAATTATAATATCTGCAACTACTATCTGCTCACTACCAGCAGCACCAAAAGCCAGGTCTAGTAAATAATCTGCATCATTACTAACATACTCCATATTTAATACAAGTCCACAAGCATTTACACTTGTAGAAGCCCAAACTTGAGAATAATTTCCTTTAGTGTTGGCCGAAGCATTAGCTGTAAAAGTGACAGTAGTACTGTCAAAATTTCCAGCTGTAAGAGGTCTATGTGGCCAAACAGTCATTATTAATCCAGTTAATTAAAAAATTTAATTGTCTTTTATCTTACTAATACTAATACTAGTCCTAGCATCAGTAATTCCTCTAACATACCCACTCAAATCACCTATCAATTCCCTAAGTCTTCTAAATTCAGCTTGGTTAATATTGTCCCTTTGTTCAAGTATTCCCTTTATATCCTTTATATCCTCTTTAAGTGTCATTATACTTGATGATAACTGATCTGAGGTCAATTTGGCTTCCTTCACAGCTAATGCTGCATCTCTTACTACTCTTTCGTGATCTGGACATCTTTTAAGAAGACATTCCTGACCTTCAGTTATATCTTCTTTACACTTCTTCCCAAATACCAATAGTCCTAATTTATGTAAGACTAAGAGTATAGTACCAACTATTGTCAGTATACCTACTATGAGCTCTGGGCTTAATGTAAAGGTCATTAAGCAGCTCTCCAGTTTTCCAAAGGCTCCTCATAGTCAAGTTCCTTATACTCAGCTTCTGAATCCTCTGGATCAACAACAGGAGCGAAGTATCTCTCTCCAAGTTCCAGCATCTCAATGATATAAGCTAAGCAGTCCATAAGATCCCATAAAGCAGATCTTGGAAACATCATAAGTTGTGACTCAAGTCGCTTGATAGTTGCACAAGAAGCATTGTGATAGATATAACCCATTCTATAATAAGGTACAAGCTCCTTAATTCGAAGTTCTTTCTTCATCCCTCCTCTAGCATTTAACCAGACGAGTTCAAAGAACTTTCCACGCTTGAACATCTCATTTTTAATAGGTTGTTTGATAAACTCGTTTAGTGATGTGACTTCAACTCCAACAACTTTCGCATTAAGATTAATAGCCATTCCGAATAAGGCTGAGTATATCTCATCAGGATACATCTTCTCAGATATAGCATCTCTGACATAAAGTCTTGCATTTCTAAGATCTATTCCTATGCCAACAATAGCACTTTCAGCTGAATGGATCTTAACGGTCTTGGCAGGGTCAAGAATTACTACTGTCTCAATATACTTATCACACTGAACATCTGGATCAGTAAGTTTTAAGTCTGAATCTGACTTAGGATGTTCTAGAGGCATGCTGTAGTAATGAAAGTATTCCTTTCTAAATATCGCATCTTTTGTTGATACAGGTAGGTTTCTTAACTCTCTAAAAAATACATCAGTTTGACCAGCACCTTGGTGCTCTTCCCACTCCTTCATTATATCTTCATCAGACATAAAGTCAGGTGCAGTTGATTTGAAGTTATCATCGCACGCTTCAAGACGAAGTCCATCCCACTCAGGAGAATTAAGTAGTTTCTGTAACACAGAGTCTTCATGCTTAAGTGTATCGATGTAGACTATCTTCCAATTTCTATGTAGTCTAGGAACTGCCTTAATCACATCTGCATAAAGCCACTGATACCAGCCTTTGCGAATCTCCTCATTCTCGATAGATTCAGGGTCTTCTAAATCATCAATGATTATAAGTCCTGGTCGATCATTCTTGAATAAGACTCCACGGACTTGCTGACCAGCACCTCTTGGCCATACGAGTGTGTCATAAGCTACCCAAGCTTTCTTGCTGAATACTTCCTCAAACTCATGTTGTTTGACATCTCGCTGTTTGAAGTCTCCGAAGTAGTGCTTAATCATCTTATTGGTCACTAACTCACGTCGTAGATTTTCAGTCTGAAGTGATGCTGCATCATGAGATTTATTGATATAGCAGATAAAGTTAGTGTGGTGAAATAAGATGTACCTAGCCATGAGAGCAAGAGCTACGATAGAGGTCTTTCCCCAACCTCGAGGAGCCGCAATAGCATTCTTGTTACTAGGGCTATCTATTTTTTCAAATATCTTCCCATGCACTTCTTCAGCAAATGGAAGTGTAAAGCGCTCAGGGAAAAAGGTCTTAGCACATGCCCTTGTATTTACAGAGCATACTGATAAGATCTTTTGTATTTCAGGGTCTTGTTCCATAGTCAGTTAAAAAATTTAAGTAACTTCCCAAGGTTTAATAGATATTAATTCTTCGTAGCTATACTTCTTCACACTCATCAACCACTCATACTCAGCTTTACCTACCTCTACAGCTTTCTTCCAATAGTCATCTACTTTTATCTTATGTCTATTAGTAAATTGAGTTTCTCCTAGCTTAGCCATCTCATATCCATGCTTTTCTCCAGCTATTACCATATATGAGGCTAGGACTCCAAAGCCATGAGGATAGTTCCCATTTGATGTGTAGACCCTATATTTATACTGTCCAAGATTAATGATTTCCTGAGTATAAGGTCCTATGTGGATGATAGGATCTGTAGATATAGCCCAATTCTCATATCCCATCATAAGGGATTTAACTTGCTGTATGGTCTCAGCTCCACCCCAGGATAGCATAGAATTAGCATGAGTCCCATAACCTTTAAGTGTGTCAAGATACCAATCTCTTCTACAAATCCAGGGCATGAACTTCCAGTACATCTTTCTTTGCTCTCTATAAGCCGTATCCCAGCCTCCATTAGGTAGGCCAGTAGGACTTACTTTGAGTGAGTGCTTTTGTCCAGCATCTCCTTGATGCGCCCAACGAATTGGAGGATGGCCAAATCCAAGGGACTCATCATCTTTATGCGAGTCCATAAAAGCAATAGAATCTTTAAGGGTGTTATGACCAAAGATAACATGAGAGTCCACACAGAATATATATTCTCCCTTAGCTTCCTTTGCAGCTGTCATTCTAGCGCTAGTAAAGCAGGGAAAGTCTTGTTTGATTATCTTGACAAGTTTAGACTTCACCCAACCATTAGGACAAGCGACTGGTAGGAGTTTACTAAACTTATCATCCGAGTTATCACAGATAACTACTTCAGCTTTGCAGTCTAATGACTTAAATGATTCTAAGCAACTATTCAAAGTCACATTTAGCATCACTAGGTCATTTCTATTACTTATGATAACTGATAGTTTCATTTAATTCTTTCTTTCTAACAAGTAAATAACTTTAACACGATCTTTAGAAAGTTTATAAAACTTTGTAGTTAATGAATAATTAGGAAACATCTTATAAATTTTCCTAGTCATCTTACTAAATGACTGCCAGTTCATTCTAAAGTTATTTTCTTTACCTCTAGTAAATCTGTACGATTCAGGTTCATTGTCACCTACTATGAAACTATTAATATCAAAAGCTATTTTCTTAACATTAAGCTGTTTTATCTTATCTAATATCTTATCCTGCTCTTCATTTGTAAGATGAATGAGAACTGCAGAACATAGTATAGAATCCTTCTCATAAAACTTCTCAAGTGAATCTTCAACTATGTTATGTAGAAAGATATCATGTTTAGGAAATCTATCCTTAATCCTCTGAACCATGTCTGGAGATGAGTCCAGGCCAGTGTAATTATCTATATAATCTTCAAATTCATACTCAGTTAAATAATTTAAGAATCTTCCAAAACCACAGCCTAAGTCAATCCAACTATTACAATCTTCTATTACAAATCTAAACATATCCTTAGAATACTCAGGAACAATCTGTCCCCAGGTACTCTCAGCCCTTTCAACTTCTATTTTAGACCAGTTGTTGACTTGCATAGTTCTTCCTATACCATTGAAATGTAGAATAGATACCTTCTTCCAAGTCAATAGATGTTATTATATCAGTCTTTGCTTCAGCAGACTTAACTTCTCCATCTATAGCAGATCCATGAATGATAGTAGGTTTATAATTTAAGATCGATTCTGACATTCTAGAGATTATTTCAGCTAAAGATTCAATAGAAGTTAACTCTCCACTAGCTATATAACCTTCTTTACCTCTCAAGATTGCATCTACTACATCAGCTACGTAGATAAAGTCTCTATGCTGAGAGCCATCACCATAGATAATCATAGGCTCTTTGTTGATACAGTTCTTAATAAACGCATGGATTACGCTAGATTTATGTATAGAATATGGTCCATAGACACTTGAAAGCTTGAGGACCTTAATATCTAATCCATAAGCCTCTCTATATGCATTACAGAGTGCTTCACAGGCAAGTTTTGATGCAAGGTAGGGTGACTTTGATAGTTCTGAACTGGCTGAGGAGGTGAAGATTAAATGTTTGAATCTTTCAGACCTAAGTAAATCAAGACAGTTTATAAGACCTAAGCAGTTTTTTGTAAAAGTTTGTCTTGGATGAGCTATTGAACATCTAATATTCGTTTCTGCAGCTAAGTGTATTAGTATATTACCTTTAATTATTGGAAGAGGGTATGTGATATCTGCATAGAGGGCATCTAAGGACCATGGATATCTTGCACTATTGATGTCTATTACTCTAAATTCCCTATTAACCTTTGATAGGCTAAGGCAGAGATTAGTCCCTATAAATCCATGTCCTCCAGTTATCACACACATAGTTTAGGAGTCCTGCCAGAATATGGCGATTAAAGAGTAAACAACCACTATTCCGCCTAGAATATTACTATACTGATCTTCGTTAATTTTAAATCCAGCAAGTGCAGCAAGCATAAGAAGACCTTTATAGGTACTAGGCTGCTGTAAGCTTTCTAGAACAAGATCAATCTTTGTCTTTGGCTTTGGACTAGTCATCTTATACTCCATAGTTTATTAAAAAATTTAATTAACTTATTTCTCCTGCTCAAGACCTCCTGGAAGTTTAGGAGATTGATAGTATGCGATTCCAAAAGCTACTCCACCAGCACAGTTGACTGGAACATCAGACCAGGCGATAGTAGACTCAGACACCTTCTCACTTCCAACATATCGAACAGATTTAAATCCAACAAAGTATTTACCTTCAACTGTGAAAGTGAAAGTTTTACTGGTACCTGTAATTTCTCCTTCGTAAGGTGTACCTTCAGGAGCTGTAGAAAGCTTGATGTAAGGCTGATATTTAATGGTAGAGTCAGGAGGAATAGGAGATCCATCTTCAAGCTCTGTCGTAGCAGTCCACTTAACTGTTTTCTGATTAGCAGTGTACCAAACCTGAGAGAACACTGGAGTTGCAATTAGAAACATCGCCAAGATCACATACACCAAGTACTTTCTAATCATCTCACACCTTCCTCAAGTTGTTTAAATCCAGCTTCTTTAATCGCCTCTAGCCCTCGCCTCTTGAAATCATCTATTTCTTCAACAGTCGCATACGCATGAAGTGATCGAGTATCGACTTTGGTCGGAGCTCTCATTCCAGCGATGTCTAATGTCACAGTGTCAGCTGCACTCTTTCTCAATACAGGGTCTATCCCAGGAGACTCAAATAACTTCCTATATACATCTAAAGCTTTCAAAGTTAACTCTTTAACTTGCTCTCCTACCTTAACATAGTGTTCATCTCTCTCACCTCTAAGATCTGATAATTTTTCCTTACCAAGCGTCGAGTTTAGTGTATTACTTACAGTCTGAGGAGTGATGTTAAGGATCTTAGCTATCTCCGTATTCTTCATCCCTTGCACTGCAAGACCTAGAATCTCATGCGATCGCTGCCAAAGTTGCTTAATGTCATGAGAGTGTTCCCGTCCTGATCTACGATTATCTATATCCCTCACCTCAAATCCATAAAGAGATAGTTGAGTCTGGGAACTTTCTCTGTCCATTACTTCATCTTTCCTAATCAAGTATTTAACTTATAGTTAAAATTTAATAATATCAGTAGTAATATTGTCTGTCAAGTTATATCTTTATTAATTATCTATAACTAGTAGTTTCTAACTATAGATCCAAAGGTGGATCGACAGGATCGATAGTATCTTAGACCCTTAAATTATTTAATAATCTTATCTAATATCTAATATCACGGACCACTCTACGGATCACGGACTACGGACCTTGCTACGGACTGTACCTGGCTGTAAATATAAAATCTAGTACATTTACTTAGAATTTGGGATAACTTGGGGAGGAGTTAACCCGGGGCCTACAAGGCCACGATCTCCCCATCGAAAACCTACGGCAATCAGAATATCCAATAATATCGGGCACTTATCAAAATATGTTGACATAGAGCCTAGATATGTTATTATGCATCATCGAAACAGGTTCCGTTCTTTGAAAATTTATGTCCTAGTTCCATCGCGTGCTAGGTATTCGCACTCCCGAAACATATAACTATTAAAAGGGAAGGTGAATATCATGACTAATGAAATTGGGAAGTCCATCGGCAAAGTGTCTCATAGGTTCTCCACGAAACTGGATAGTGGGGAAGAGGGAACTATCACTGTTAACTTTGACCTTTCCAACTGTTACGATAAGGATATTATCAGCTGGATAGTGTCAAATAGAGTAATTGCGTTCCAAAGACCGGCGAGGGCTTTGAGCTTGTCTGAATTTGAAGCGCTTGATGGTAGCACAATCTGCGCCGAGGACGCGGGTAAGAAGATTATCAGCAAAGACAAGAAGTTCCAAATTGGTATCTCCGCACTCAGGGCAGCTGGTATGAGTAAGGAAGCCGACGAGTTAGAGCGCAAGTGGAAGGAAAATAATTCCTAAATCGATCGCGAGTATCTAGTACGCAAAATTAAAGCTCTAGATGATATTTCGTCTAGGGCTTTTTTTGTTCTATTTTTATAACAAACTACGTAGTCCATACCTTGGAATATAAGAATATTAAATAATTTAATTAACTATGTGATTAAAAACTAGCTCTACACCTCGGAAGATGAGAGAGTTAATAGTTAATTAAACAATTTAATTAACTGATTAATATAATAAGATACTTAAACTACTTCAATGTAGGGCCGCCGGTCAAAAGCGTGGTATTACTTAAAGTCCGTAGTATTACTTTAGATAAGTATAAAGATAAATAAAGTTAATTAAACAATTTAATTAACTCATCCTAAATATCCGAAGAATTCCCTTTACATCAGCCTAAACTATATTTATATTTACAATTAATTTATGGTCGTTATTTATGTATTTGGTAATTCTATCGCCTACCCCTCAAAAAAAAAAAAAAAAAAAAAAAAAAAAAAATGATAGGTAGGCAATTGAATGACACTATATAGTCATAAACAACCATAAATGATATAAATGATTATAGTTATTGAATAGTAATAGTTATTAATAGTGGATAAGTTGATTAAATTTTTTAATTAACTATTAA
>Ga0209392_1000009_pt1 | contig 42883 bp, 58 predicted proteins | sample PPLLak3cmMay2015_FD_187252 | JGI IMG/M metagenome (GOLD analysis project Ga0209392, IMG submission 187252) | Freshwater sediment microbial communities from Prairie Pothole Lake near Jamestown, North Dakota, USA - PPLs Lake P7 Core (1) Depth... | ecosystem: Environmental > Aquatic > Freshwater >...
GCTGATGCGGGTACTCCAACCAGTACCTTCTTCGACGATCTCGACAGCGGGACCGTAGAGGGGTATTTCGCCCAGACGGGTAATGTTCAGCTCGTACTGACGCCAACGTCCACGCAGCTTGTCGGAGAAGTACAGAATCCAGACGTTGAACTAGTCGGACTTCCGTCGTCTACCCAGACATTCGCCCTTGGATACTCTCAGTCTGGTGACCTAGTCCTTACACTGACTTCTACGACTGGGCAGGTCCACACTCTTCCGACTGACGCATTCTCACAGACGGGGGATGCTGCCCTCACCTTCGCCCCAGACGCGACGCAGACTGTAGCGTACGGAACTCTGACGCAGACTGGCGATGTGGTTTTCGGGTTCGAGCCAACGTCGGCTCAGCTACTCGGGTTCTTCAGCGTCGGCGATGCGGTACTGGCATTCACCCCTGCGTCAGTTCAAGACCATGTACAGAGCTACGCACCAAGTCACTCGCAAAGTGGGGAGGTCGTTCTGGGGCTGGCGTTCGCCGCCAACCAAATCTGGAGCGATCTGTACTCAGGGCCGTCAGCGCAAGTCACTGTCGTAAACGTCAACGGTCACGATGGAGTTACTGTTGCGTCGTTGAACGTGACGCCAGAGATCAATACGGAGATCTACTACGAGATCCGTGTGTGGAGCGACTCAGTCAAGTGGCTTATGAATAGGGGATCCCTCGGGCAGCCCGTCGGCATGAACCTTCTAATCAACGGGGTTCCGTTCGCCAACGTGCGCGTTAATCGTTCGACTTTGGTGGTCGGCCCGTACTCCGGCACCTTCTACGACTCTTTGAGAGCGAGCTTGCTGGCGGGAGCGGTCAACATAGGGCTCAGCGGATTCGAAGACTTCGCCACTTACACACTCTCCGAGAGCTTGGCAGGGGACACCACTGTAAGGATACGCGCCTTTGGACCTGAGCGAGCAGCATATCTATTTGGGAGCGCGTAGATGAATGGTGATGCAACGCTAGAGGAACTTCGTTCCTGGGAACGAAAAGCCGTGGCGGGTCTGCTATCTCTACTCACCCTAGCATTTCTAGCGTGGGCCGGAGTGGTGTGGAACTCAGCAGACAAAGTGATGCTGCGTATTGACCGCATGAGCGATCAGTTAGTCGCCGATCGGCTTGAGCAACAGATGTACCGCGCGGCACTAGAGCGGAGGATTACCATTATCGAGGAACGACAAGGGGCGGTGATGCGTCGTCTTGAGCGTGATGAACATGATAGGACCACCCAATGAATCTGAAAGCTATCAAGCCGACCACCACTGGCGAGGCCCAAGAGCTCTTCATGCTCCTGCTGCCCAGACTACTCGACTATATCCACTCCAAAGGATACAGAACTCGTGGCGGGGACCTGTACCGCGACCCCCGCGTGTTCGGCGAAATAGGTGAGCGCCTCGGCTACGGCCACCCCAAGAGCGGACACAAGCGCAAGCTCGCCTTAGACATCAACCTCTTCCGGAACGGCGTGTACCTCAACAAGACTGAGGATCACAAAGAGTTCGGGGAGTGGTGGAAGAAGCAACACCCCCTCTGCCGGTGGGGCGGCGACTTTGAAGATGGAAACCACTACTCCATTGAATGGATGGGCATTAAATGAATCCTACCGTCCGCGGTTTTGTCACGTCGAAGACCATCTGGATCAACACGTTTCTCGCTATCCTTTCTGGCTTGGAGCTGATGTCCAGCCACATCACGACCATCCTGGGTCCTAAGTGGGCTGCTGGACTCGTGATGTTTGGTGCGCTGACCAATGTCGGTCTTCGCGCGTACACGACTATGAGCTTGACTGAGAAGGGTCAGCAGGCCATTGATCGTAAGGCGGATGCCGGTGCTTAATCCGTACTTCCTTATCGCGGTCGGGCTGGCGTTCCTGGCCGTGGGCGGCGGAGGTTACTACTTCGGAGGGAAGCATGCTCGCAACGCTATGGAGGCTCAGGAACTGCGGGAGGAGCGGCTGGTAGCTAAGATCACCGAAAGTACGGCCGAGGCTATTGCCGACATCGAGATCAAGAACACCACCATCCGCCAGAAAGTGGAGACTGTTACCCGTGAAGTACCTGTCTATCGTGATTGCCAGCACAGCCCTGACGTTGTCCGGCTGCTCAACTCCGCCCTTGAAGGTGGAGCGATCCCCTCTGGTAATAGCGTCTTGTCCGAAGCTAACCCCGCTGAATGACGGGAGCTTTGGCGCGACTACCTCCAAGCTTGTGGAGGTAGTCGGCCAGTATTATCGTTGTCGTGAAGCCGCCCTTAGCGAGCGGTGAGGTTCGTGGGCCGACCGGGGCGAGCGTTCTTGCAGGCAGTGTTGGACGGTTCAGATTCCTGGTCGTCCGTAGCCACCGTGAACAGTGTGACGCAAGTCCTGCCTGTCAGCGTTCCGGTGTTCAGGGTGTAGGTCGCACCCACCGGAACGATGATGTCTGGCTGAGCGACGCCCCGCACTGACCAAGCCAAGCGATAATGCTGGATTTCTGATGCTGGCAGAGGAGATCCATCCTCATACGTCGTGGGCTGGACCCATGTGACGTTGACGGTTGCAGCGAACGCAGATATCGGCAGAAGGGCAGCGAGCAGCAGCAATCTCTTCATTTTCTATCCTCTAGTTTAAGGGTGCCGGATACCAGTACCCGCTCCGGCTCGGTTGCAATGGAGCCCCCTCCACAATGAGGCTAGAAGACGAGGGGGTGCAGACTGGTTCTGCAAAGTGAATCTCCTAGCCACGTTTCCGCTCAGGGCAGTGTAGCAGCCAACGGTCGCCGAGCCAAGCCTTCGCTGCATTAATCTTGATTGACATATCCACTGTCGGCGTCACCGGCCTCGGCGGGACCAAGCGGGTCGCTCTCGCAGACCACTTCAACGCCCCGAACGTCACCATCTGCTTCAAGAATTTCAATGTACTTCTCCAAAGCGTGTTGCGCTTTTCGCAAATCCTGTAGTCCACCTTTGTCCCTCCATCGCTCAACCCACTTGGTGATGATGTATTGGAAAGGGTCATAGTCGAGCCGCCAAGCGCGGTCCCAGTGTTCCTCGCCCCCTTTCTTGTAGTGGGAGCCTCCCACCTGTGTGTCGTTTGCTTTCATAGACTACTCCAATTACCACACACCCATTGTACTACTTCCCACGGTTTTGAACAAGCCACTGACGGCAGCACTCTCGCCAGTCCGCCGCCACTATCTCTTCAGACGGCCCATTATCGCCAGGGATTTCTTTCCCTAGGTAGCTACGATACATGGGGAGAGCCACACCTTGCAGCCATTTGCTCGTTATACTACCGAACTCTCCATTAACGAACATACTGCACTCTAATAGGAATCTATTCCAGTCCTCCCCCTCTGACAATATGGGGAAGGTGTCGGTTGGATACACCCAATCAAGCGTCGTCGTTTCTAGAAGATCATTCGTGTATCTGTATTGGTTCAAATAGAAATGCAAGTTGTTCGTGAATACACGATATAGCCCCAATTTGTGTCCAGTCGCGAGGGCCATAAACTCGTGAAGATACGTCATGTGAACTGCATTCGCCCCCATCATCCCCCACACAAAGTCGTTGCTCCGGTTGCATATCGTCATGTTCAATGCACCGTTCACAACCCTGAAATAGATATGGGTGTTGCATGGCCGATCTCTCCAGTTTCTTTGAAACAGGTCGGTGGTTGGATCCCACATGGTCAAAACTGCTTGTCTAGTTGTTGGTTCTTCCCTCAGCAGTTTAATGAGATACGGTACTTGCGGACCCCAATGACGCATCCACCTGTATCCGTAAGCCCCATTGAGGATAGTGCCCAATGGAGTTTTATCTGTATACTGCTCCATTTGCTTATTGAATTGGAACAGCCATGTTGGATTCTGCCGACCAGAGAAAATCCACACTGTCTCCAGCACATGGAAGAATGGGTTGGCATTCCGTACGGAGTCAGATAAGACTCGCATTGTCGGGCTGTGTACTGTGAGCACCACTGGTTCAGGAATAGTCAACACTGGACCATTGCGTGAATCTTCTTGTACCCCGAAAATCCGCATTTTCCAAAGACCCTCTACATAGGCTTCGGGGATCGAATTCGCGCTAAATTCCATTGTAGCTCCTCTTAGACCGTCCAGTTCCGTTACTAACTCGCATGTACTTGTCAAACTCGCACAGGCAGTTCTGCATGTCTTGGGCGCAGAGGTCACCGACGGTACTCAAGTGCTCCACTGTGTCGCGTACAGAAAGGAGCATCGGGTACCATTCTCTAGCCGTAACCTTCGTTCCCATGAGCCAATCCATCCCGCGGATGCTGCCGGGGCCGGGAAGGGCAAAGTCCCACCAATCGTTCGCGTGCTGTAGGGGATGCCCTGGAGTATTCTTAAGATCAGCTACGACTTGCCCCGCCATGAAGGTGCTGATGCCCTCTATCTTTTGCAGATTGCTAGCGACGTGAGCGCAGGAGGAAGATACTACGTTCCCGGCATGGTCCCCAATGGAGGGCATCACCCTGTCGCACAGATAGTCAATCTTATCCATCTTGATGCCGTGGGTGGTGACAACGTAGGCGTTCCCCCAGACCTTGCCGAGCAGTTTGCGCTCGTTGAGTACGGACTTGACGTAAGGCGGGTCCCACTCGTCTTGATAGTCCAACGCGTCCAACGTGTCGGGCCAATTCAGGAACCGCGATAGAATGATGTTGTGAACGAACAACGGGTGGCGGACGTAGGGGGAGTACATCCTCCGTATGAATTTCGTTACTCTATCGTCCTCACGTCGCACGTTGCAGAAGTACGTCACTTGGAAGACTGGGTCATTGGACCACGGCTTGGGCTCCCCAGCTTCCTTACGCAGACGCACAGTTTCACGTTCTTTGATCCAATATAGTAGGTTTTGCAGGTTTTCCATAGCTAAACAGCCCTTGTCGAACACGTTTTAAATGGCACGCAACCCATTGCCCCGCAAGCCGCTACCCATGCCCCGCCCCCATAACGTGCGCAGCCTGGATTGGCCTGTCGAGCGGCCAGGAGCCGGTTTCCAGCCGTGGGTATATGCCAGCGGGTTTCCCCGCCGCCAGCTTAATGAACTCATTCGGCACCGCCCTGTAGTCAAAGTGCTCGAGCAGAATTCGGCGCACCCGGCTGACCATATCCACTACTTCGGACGCTGGTAGATTGACCACCCAGTCAATGACTTCTGCTAGCGATTCAGGGGTGATGTCTTTGGGGACAGCAATATGAGTCTTGCCATCTTCCCAAAGCACTATCTGCTCATTAGTGGGGGCCATGTTCTCGCTGGTGCAGATACTAACGCAGCCGTAGTTCGCAGATTCTAAGATGCTGCGGTTGAAGTGATTGCCGAGTGCTGCAAACTTCTTACTGAAACTCATGTCAATCATGGTCCGTGACTCGGAGTACAGGTGCAGGAGCGTTTCGTGGCTGACCAGTCCGAACCACTCGTGCCCGGTGCGCTGGAACTGGTCCCATAGACCTGCGTACTTCGGCTTACATTTCTCTTTGGACCGCATGTACCGACCTTCTATTCCATCACCCCCAAGGACAAGGTGGGATTTCATGTGCAGGCTGGCTCGCACGACAGTGTCCATGTGCTTCCACGCTTTCCAGACGTGAGCACAAACGGATTGCTTGCGGCGATCATCCCACGGATGCAGCTCTGACCACTTGGCCGGGATGTGTGCCGCGCCAATGAAGGCTCGTGGGGCCGGGAACCACTCTAAAGCTCGATAGCCCGCATGATTCGTAACGGTCAGCGCTGTGATGAATGGGGCAACCTCTACAAGGTGGGGATACATGTCGCGGAAGTGTGCGTCATGCACCACGACGATCTGCGGAGGACTAATCTGGAAGATTCCGTGCCATCCCTCCACAGGTTTCGGGTTGGGGATTTCATGGATCACCATGTCGTACCCGTCGGCGAAGTCCTGCCACTTGCGGATGCGCTCGGGGGTGCCGTACCCCATCACACGAACACCGTACCATCCGTTGAGTGCATGTGCTTCGCCCCCGGTGGCGGACTGCCAGGAGGCTCGCGGCCCATCGGCCTTGCGTACGGAGGGATCTTGGTCGTTGGGGCGCAGGATTACAAGATCAACTTGATGGCCCCCGATACGGAACCCTTTAATCAAGTTCTCCACCCCCGCGACAATGCCGCCATAGTCGCAGATCTCAAATATCGTTATCAGTACTTTCATCTTTCTTCTACTCCGAAGACAATCTGGCCCCGGACTATGCCGGGGCCAGAAGGTGAGAGGTTACTTCGCTTCTGCGGCCGGAGCCACGGGGCGAACCATCTCGATGACACCACGGCGAGCCGCACCGCGCAGATTGCCGGACGGGGCGTAGAACTTGCCCTGCTTGTTCGGAATCTTGTCGAACGCTGCGCAGAACTCTCCGCAGGTCTTGCCGTCGAACTGCTTCATCCGGTCGAACCACTCTCCACGCTGACCGCGGAACGCGGCCTCGGACTTCAGCACACGGATAATGCTGTCCTTGGAGTATCCGTAGTCCTTGCGAGCAGCGCGCTCCTTCTTGGGGGCGTTCGGGTCGTCCGGGGCCTTCTCGGCCTTGACCTTGGGAGCCTTCACCGGCTTTTCGCCGACAGCCGGGGGAGTCAGGGGCTTGTCCGTCTTGGTCTTGACAGCGGGAGGGGTCAAAGGATTGCTCATCGTATTCTCCTATTTTGGGTTTGACTGGCCTGTCGCCAGTTGGGTCAATATAGCAAAGGATTACGTTCATTGCAAGCGGGAAACCGCCATAGAACGTATGTCAAACAGTAAAGACGATTCCTCTTGGTACAGGAAAACGGATACCTCCTTATCTATGGATCTGGTAAACTCTTCCGGCCCCACTTCTAAAGGACACACTCCAAGAAATACATCTTTTTCTACGGGATTCACATATCCCACCTGTACCATGTACTTCATTAGAGCTCTACATCCTTTCCCCGTAAGTGGAACAGCAATCATCGATTTTTCTTCGGGATAACTCCAAACAACGATATCTAGTTGCAAGCAATACTCCTTAGGGCGGGTAGCGTCTCATTATACCATTATCGTAGGGCCGACAGCAAGTCTTGCTGCGTTTTGTCTTTCTTACCGAGCACCTTAAGAACCCGCTCATCTAGCGTGCCTTTGGACACTATGTGATAAACATAGACATGCCTGCTCTCTTGCCCCTGCCGGTACACTCGCGCTATCGCTTGGTCGTAGTGTTCTAGATTCCAGGTGATACCAAACCAGATCACATGATGGCAAGCACCCTGGAGATTAAGACCATGCCCCATACTAGCTGGATGACCGATAAGGAGCCCGATGTCACCACGATTAAAGCGGTCAACCACTTCGGCAACATCACCGGATTTAAGGTCAACAGCGTCAGGAAAACGAGCACAAATCCGCTCGCGGTCATGACGAAACTCATACAAAAGTAAGACTGGGTGTCCATTCAACTCCTCCAATAGATCTTCTAATGCGTCTAGTTTGGAATCATGGACAGGACTCCAGTTGCCTTCTTCGTAGTAGACTGCACCGTTGGAGATTTGGCGGCACTTCGTACCTGCGGCTCCAGCGTTTGCCGCCACGATAGAGCCACTGGACATCATGGCCACAAAGTCGCTTTCGACGCTCTTATAAATCGCTTCTGCTTCGAAGGGCAGTTCTACCTCCACGTTGTGATATGTCAGCTCCGGCATGTCCAAGTACTCTTCAGCACTGAGCTGCAAGACAAGAGGTTTAATCTTACCGATGACTCGTTCAAAGGCTCCTGGCTGCGGCACATAGTTCCATTTAGACCACCCCGTCTGCATGAAAAATTCATTCTTGTAGTGAGTCACGTACTGTCCCAGAGCTCTGCCTCTATCGAGAATGTAGATTTGTCCAAAGAGATCGAGAAGTCCGTTAGGAACGGGAGTCCCTGTAAGGATCCACCTTCGCCTAAACTTTGGCAGAGCTCCTTTAAGCGCTCTGAATCGTTGGGTTCTAGTATCTTTGAACTTTGTAGATTCGTCAATAATGAGAGTATCAAATTCCGGTACATTATGCTGACTAAAAAGCCACTTGAGCCCTTCTGGGTTGATAAAGTATAACTCAACGTCTTCCTGGAGGCGAGCGGCTTTTTCCGGCCCGTGGATAATCGAGTACGTGAAACCATTGAATTCTTCCCACTTGTAGACTTCTGCTGGCCATGTAGAGTACATGGGTCGCATGGGGGCTACGATCAACGCTTTCTTGAAGTACCCATGCTTTCGCAGAACGGTTAGAGCACCCAGACAAATAGAAGTCTTGCCCAGACCGGGGTCTAAGAACAGACCCACAGCTCCTTGGGAAAGCATCATTTCCATAGCTCTTCTTTGATACTGGTGCGGATCCCATTTAATCATTACTATGTTCTAGCTCCAGATTAATGAGGTAGGCGGTTGCGACATAGGTGTCGTCAGTGACAATCACATTCAGCCCCAGCTCCCGCATAGCGTTTATCCAGTAGTGTTGCTTTTTACTGATGCGACCACCGGGCTTCTTAAACTCAATCCAAGCGACGACTCCATTCTTCATGAATGTTCTATCTGGCCAGCCCGTCTGATTCAGCCACTGTAACTTCGCGGCGAGCCATCCATTCTCTTCAGCCCACTTGCAGACTTTCTCTTCAATATCAATCTCTAGAACGCGCATGGTCCACCAGCCTCGGCCCTGTACTGACAAAACCGGCAATGAAATCCCGGATTTGGTATGAAGTGCTTGTCCTCAAACATGGGGGTTATTCGCTTCACCCACAGGTTCTTAAGATTTTCCATATCTTCTTCATCATACACTCGGGTGGTGTTCTGCTTCTTATCCAAGTACACATGGTAGACGCGTACCTGCTTGACTGGAAACACCGAATGATAGGCGGCAGCATAGATCTCCCGCTGCTCCCTATGATCATCATACTCGTTTCCGGTTTTCCAGTCATAGATATAGGCTACGTCGTCAGCTTCGATGACACAATCAAGGATGCCCCTCCACCACCGAGTCTTAGAGTTCCACCCGGTCATCTTCCAATCAATATCGATGGCGATTGGGAGTTCTGGAACCGCGCCCTCTCTCTTTAGGTCAGCCAAGAACTCTTCGTAGTATTTGAGGTCGGGGGAAAGTTCCCCATTCCCCAACAAGAAGTTCTCTATCTGGCTGTGCATATCGGTGCCCCTCTCCATTGCAGGAGAGCTAACCCGATCTCCCTCTATTGTCATAGAGAATAGAAGCTTACGGGGGCACTTTTTCCACGAAGAATAGCGACTGTATGACCAGTCTTTGAGTTCAAGCATTGGAGAGTATCCGGTTGGCGAATTGACGGCTGCGGTTGATTAAGGCATCTGCACCTTCTCGTTCCATACCTAGACTCGTACACAGGTATTCGTTCCACTCTTCCGTGGTAATCTTGTAGAACTCTTCATGGTGTGTCACCATTTGAACTAACTTACACATCGCAAGTAGGTCACCGACCGATGCGCTGTACAGACTATTCACAGGGTTCAATTTCATGCCAGTTTTCTCCTACAAATCCTTCGCTGAGCATGGGGCAGTCCAGCCGGTCTGAATTCATTACTTCCCGAAGGTGCGTCATATGGTCACGCCACTCATCTGCTGGAACGCTGATGTTTATTTCGTCATGAACCGTGGCTAAGAACTTGCTGCCGGGATATCTCGTACTATTCCAATCGACGAGACACTGCTTTGTCTGGTCAGCGGCACTGCCCTGAATTAGATAGTTCAGCAGCTTGTACGAAAAGTCCCGCGTGGGATACTTAGTGCTCATTTCACGATAATACTTTCTCCCACCCCATGTCCTTATGGGTTCTCCTATCCGACCCCGGCGTTGAGTGCCTCTCATTAGCTCTCTAATTCCAGGCATCGCCATCAAGTAAGATTCCTTAAGCTCTACTGCTTCGGTATACGAACAACCCACGTTGGAAGCAATCGCGTTCGCCCCGCCACCATAGATAATCTGGAAACCAGTAATCTTCGTGTGCTTACGAGTGAACGACTTATGGCATAGATTCCAGATCATAATCCTAGCCATTTCGTGAGGGTCTAGGTTGGGATCCTTCAGGTAAGCAGCGAGCAGAGGACCTTCTTCGAAGTGTGCCGCGATCCTTATCTCTTGGGAGCTAAAGTCACGCTTGGCCCAGACATGGCCTTCTTCTGGAAGGAGGAATTGCCGCATAAATGGAAGCGGTGGTAGTCCTTCAGGAATCTTTTGATCGAATTCCGTCGGAACATTCTGTAGGTTCGGATTAGAACAAGACAACCGACCAGTGCGCGTTCCATATCGCTTTCCTTCCTCGTGTGTTCGGACTTGGTTCCATTCTGGGTGCAGCCGACCATCCCCCTTGGACATTTCCAGCCAGTTGATCATGAATGTGCCGATGCACGTTGCAAGCGAACTTCGGTAGGCCAAAAGATCTACCAAGTCCTTATCCTTAATGCACTTCGCTAGGTTGTCTTTCGCGGTGCTGCGTTCCCCTGTTGGAGTACGCACCCACTGGTCCACTAGGCCAGCGCGCTCAACTGCATCGGCAAGTTCGGAGCCGCTGGAAACGTCCAGATCAGGGGCCTGTAGGGTGGTACGCACCCGCGCATCGGCGGCTTCCAGCGCCTTTGCACTGCGCTCCAGGGCCTGTTCAAGTGGCCCCCTAGCCACCCTAATGCCGTCTTTAGAACCCTTCATCAGAACAGGTAGCAGGAACCGTTCGCGATCATACGGCTCTTGTGGGACTAGATCTTTGAAGTGCTGGTACAGTCCGAGCGTTCGCTGTACGTCGCCGATCGCGTAGGGGGAAATAAGTTCCACTGGAGCCTTGACGATATGAGCACCTGCTGTTTTCCGAGTAGCTTCTGGCACATTGGACACAATCCAATCGGTGAGTTTATCTTGTTCGTCTGGAGCCACTCCCAGATATCGCTCAGCGCTGGGCTTGAGGCTGAGGGATGGAGCGTAAGGATCGGCGAGGAACAATTGGAACATTGTATCATGTACACGCTCCGGTGTCAGTCGGTCCCACGGGGCGATGGGGAATGCTGCCTTAAGGACCGATATATCGAAAGCGGCGTTGTGGAACAGTATGGGCTCGTTGGAGTTGAGTACGTTATCTATAAAGTCCCCAACTACAGACCATTTCGTGTTTGCTTTTTCCGTTCTCCAATGAAGATACCCAGGAGGATGTCCTGGGACGATGTAAGCCATACCATGAGCAGCGGGTGGGAAAGCGACCGGATTGCCAACAATGGCCTCGGTTTCGGTATCGAGTACGATCATCACTTCTCCTTGTAAAGGCCCGTGTCGTGGGCCAGACGCCTGTAGTCGGCCGCTACAGGTCGGCTATCAGAACTTACGCTTCTTGCCCTTCGCAGGCTCCTCTTCTTCCTCGATCTCTGGGTACGGCTGGAGCATGATAGCCAGAGCATCGGCCTTGCGCTGCATGAGAGTAGACATGTGATCTACATGGACCCGGCCCACAATTTCGAACTTGACCTCAAACTGGTTCTTGGCCGACGGCACTACCTTGATGTTGGTGACCACTCCGGCAGTGGACATTCCAGTAGTCGCCACCACCTTTGCGACGTGGTTGGACCAGTTTCTGATGCTTGTGGGTGGAATGTTCAGCAACAGCATCTCTGCGCTCATGTCCTCTGGGATTAGAGCCAGCCGCCGACGCTCCTTACACGCCTTGCCACGACCTCCAGTTGGGCTGCTCCCCCACTCGAATTTCTCGCAGGAGATACAGGCCTCTGCCTGCTTGTCGATAGACTCGGCCATTGGCGCGAGTTGCTCAGCCTTGCCCTCACCCAGCGCGTAGCAGGTCGGATTGGACCGAACATTGGGGTCATACCGGTCTTTGAACCACTGGTTCTCCGTCACGTTCGCCACAATGATGCAGTTAAGCTCGTTGCCGGGGACCGGCTCTTCCCCGATGGACATAACCCCGGACTTCAAGGACATGATGCTTAGAGCCGGTCGCTCGTTAGCGAGCTGGGCCTTTGCATCTGCCCTCATTTGGTCTTCCCAGGATACTGGCAGATTAGTATTCTCAGTCATTTCGTTACCTCAGTTGCAACTTAGTTTCAGTTATGACGCCCACGCCGGGGATGGTGATGCCATCGGACCAGCGCAGCTTTACGGCCGACTCTGTAAGTCTCTTTTGGAGCAAGTCTATGGCCTTGTTCTCCACGATGTACTCTTCGAGCAGACCATAATCTACGATGAACGGCTTTTCTTTTTCTTGGATGGTCGCCGTTACTTCGGCTAGGGATATGGAGTCTATCCCTTCTTTCAGCATCAGGACGATTGCCTGCGCCTTAAGTTCGTCCACTTCTGCAGCAACTTTCTTTGACTCACGGTCAAGTTCCAGTCGCCTCTGATCCAGGCTCTTTGCGGCCTTTAGAATCTCTTGTAGTTCCTTGCGCATTGGTTCTCCTTTTACGGCAGGTGGTTCATTGTACCATTATTTGCGGTTTGAAGCAAGTGCTGAAGACAGGGGAGTTATCTCTTGCTCCCAAGAAGACCACCCGTGGGGAAGGTGTGCTTCCAGCCTCGCTTGGGCTGTGAACACTCCTTTTTCGGTAAACCCCCGCTGTGTTTCGGTGCCAACTATCCAGATCTTACCATCTGGAGAAGTAACCACAACAGCATACTTCTGCACGTTTGAGTGATTACTCATTTAATCTACCTCTACGACTGTTGGGCAGACATTCCAAGCCTGAATGGTGATCACATACTCGTTGCCGAGGTAGTTGTAGATGCACTGTTTCAGAGCTCCATCAATTCGCTCGTCGACTAGGTAGGCAGTCCCCGCACTCATAGCCTCGTTCGCCCACATGAAGGCTGCGATGACCATGAGGATAATCCCAAGCGGCAGAATGATCTTGTCTTTCATCGTTCACCCTCCTTTGCGGCGTCGATGGTTCTGACGCCTTCATAAAGAATCAGGTGCGCCCCCGCTATGTCATCGTCGTTTATTGCGTCCAGTGCGCTTCGGATTCGTTCCCGCGCCTCGGCCAGTTCGCGGGTCAGGCGGTCGAGTTCGTCGGCGCGGACATAGCGCGTCCAAGGGTTGCCGTCCTCGCAGTCAATCGGCGCGTCATCCTCGCACCACATGCGCCCCTCGCAATGTGAGTCCGCGCAACACTCGGGCTGCAAAAAGATTTCGCGCGGGTCGCTCATCGTACCTCCCTAAGAAGGGCAATCACCTTCTTGTGTTTTCGCAGCACAGGCTCGGCAGCGGCCATCGCTGTAAGCAGATTGTCAATTACGATAATCTCCGAGTCCTCTACCTGTCCACCGTTCGGCAGGCAGTAGTATCCCCGCAGAGCTCCGTGCTGCACCATGCCCTTTTTGGCGAGTAGAGCGAGGGCGCTGCCGACCTGTCCAGTACTCAACCCATCCACTTTGACGCTGTCAATGTGGAACTGCTCATACGGTCGGAACTGAGCAGTCAGGGTGCTCATCACTCGCCGTGAACGGTCGCCCGTCCGTGTTTGCTTCTTAGTAGCCATCGTTTTCTCCGTAGTATCCATAGTCTTCATCGGTTCCCATGCCAGCACTCTTCAGGGTGTCAGCATCAGCCTCGACATCGGTCATGTTGTCCTCCGGCTCGTATTCCGGGTAGTCCGGCTCTGTCGGCAGGGAGGCATAGACCAATTCGTGGATCTGCTCTAGGATGATCTCGCAGTCAAGGATGAAAAGCACATCCTGTTCGTTGCGAGTGAGCGTGACGATGTCCAGTTCGTCTGGCTCGGGTGGGTAGCATTTCTCGGGTGGGCCGGACAGCCTACCGGGATCGCCAGGATAGAAATCTGCGGTCCCCTTTAGCTCGTTGCCGTACCACTCGATCGTGAATGACAGCTTATGACTGCCCATTTTCCACCTCCAAGTCGTCGCTGCACTGGATTTCGTACACGGGCACTTCTTCCATCTTGGTGCCTACCTGAACGCGCTTGCAGACGTTGCTGGAGAACGACACCCAGAGGGGTTTGACGTCCTCTTCACCCTCTTTGTAAAAGTAGGCGCTCCAGTAGTTCTTATCCTTGTCGGTGGGTCGGTGGGTGGGAGCAAACCCGTGCTTGCGCAGAAACTTGAACAGTACGTTCAATTCCTTTTTCCCACCCGTCATGCTGACAGCAATCTCTGTCCCACCGATTCTGCAGTCGGCTCCAATCAGGGACAAGTCCTCGATGGCGTGCTCGTAAAAGCGAGCATTGCCAGCCCACCAGCGAGCCTGTGCCGCAACTTCTTCCATTCGTTCATCAATCTGTTTGTCGATGGTGCCCATTTTCAACTCCTTATTCCAATGTAACCAGATGCCAAAGTCTGAATCGCTTGTCGAAGCCACCTATCTACGACTGTTTCTGCCTCCATTTCACTATTGATGGGTTGACGGCAAATCAATTCGTAGTCGTATTCCTGATCACCGTTGGGCTTTTCAAGAACGACCACTGTGTATTCACCATCGCATTCGATATACCAGTCGTACGAGATGGACAGGGAAATCCCACCCTCAAGTACGAGCGTTGCTGTTCTTGTCTTCACTCCGTTATCTCCTGGTTGGGAACCCAGATGACGGCGGGGCCGACGAAATCTTGGATCGGTTGCCTGTAGTACTCGTAGGCTAGCTCCTTGATCCGCGGGTTAATCGGCAGCCCATGCATGAACCCGTTGTCGTCCAGCAGGGCGTCGCGAACCTTGCCCCGGTAGCGCACCTTGATCATGGCTACGCAGTCGCAGCCGATCAACTCGTACGCCTTGTGAAAGTCCATTTTCGGTGATGGGTGGAACGTTTCCGTACCATCCACGTCAATCTTGATCATCGTCCCAAGCTTCATCTTCATACTCCTTATCTGCCATTGATTGCTCGTAATCATCCATCTCTCGCCCCAGCTCCAGGCACCCTTCACAGATGCTGTAGCGGGACGTGAGAGGTACCTTTGCCCCGCACACGCAGACCATGTTGAGCTGCCGCCCAGACTCATCAAAGTCTGGACAGCACCCCAGCTCGTGGCCGCAGCACGGAAAATCTTCACATCTGCTCATCGTCTGGCTCCTTGCAGATCTCGTCAAAGCACCGCTCGCACAGGCCGGAGATCTTGGTCTCGCGCCAGCCAGCCTCGCTATAGACGTTGGAGGGGCTGAACCCTTCCCGACACTGGATGCAGTGGCCGGGGATGTCCTTAGGGGCCGCGCCGAACGTAGCTCTCGCGAGCTCTTCCTGGAACTCTTGCAGGGATGTGAATTGATTCTTCATGTAGCTCATGACTCTTCCACCTCGTTGATGAACTTGCCGGTCTGGAGTCGGGGATCCTCAGTGGTGCAGTATTTGGCGGGCATGAGAGCCATTGTGAGGGCCTCAGCGTACCGGTCATTCTGCTCTTCCAGCTCAATGGCCAGATTGTAGCAGCCCGGTCCGTAGGTGAGGATGGCGCCCTTGATGTCCACACCGTCCTTCTTGGAAAGGTTGACGATGGCGTCCAGGAAGGTCGGCATCGGCTTGCCAGCGAATGCGATTAGATACTTCATTTGCTTCTCCTATGCTAGGAGTGGCTTATCCACCCCATAGCTATAGTATGCGGTTTCGTAGCTATTAGAAGCAAGACCGAAGTTGCCGGGTCAGCTATTTGCTGCTATACTGAAAGACACCGGCAGGCCGCTGGCAGAAAATCGCCCCCAAGAAGTCGCATTCCTTGGGGGCGAGGCCGGAGTAGCCCTATAGAGGGCATAGTCTAGCATGATTGGCACGGAGTAACAACTATGGAACAAAAGCTGAGAAGTAAAACATGGGCGTAGTCAACTTTCGCCCATTTAAAATCCCTCCAGACGTTAACGCGAAGACAGCCTCTGCATTCGGTATCAAACCGAATACGGGTGGATCTGATTTCATGATCGAAGACTTGGCGAAGTCTGGTCTGGAGCCCATTGATCTCCACGCATACACTCACAGTATGCTCTACAAGCCTAAAGAAGCTGAATGTGGATATCTAATCCCGTATTTCTATCCAGATGGCCAACCTATCGTAGATAAGGAAGGCCATGTAGCGATGTTTCGCACTCGCTTTAAGCTGAAACCGAATCTAAAGGGCCAGCGGTACTTCCAACCCACGAAGGACATGCTGGCCAGTCTGGGTCTCCCTAGCAATCTGCCATATCTTCCTCCTTACGAGAGGAATGCGGACACGATAGCGATTTGCGAAGGTGAGAAGAAGACTATCGCAGTCATAAAGCATCTGGGGCTGGACGCCATTGGCATCGGCGGATGCAATATGTGGAACCACGAGTGGATCTTTTCCGCATGTGTTGGTAAGAGAGTCATTATCATCCCCGATGCTGATGTTATGCGGTATGACATCAGTAGATCGTACGGAGCGCTGGCCAGCGAATTACAGGTGCGGGGCTGCTCGGTAGAAATCGTGCAAATGCCCGATAAGATTGACGACTGGCTCGTGGCCGGAGGCACTCGTGAAGAGTTTGACGATCTACCACGCATCAGCCCAGAAGCGTTGGTTCTTACAGGTGATGCACTCATCTCTAAGTACAATCTGACGTTCCAAGTCGTGGGAAAAGACAATAAGAAGATCGCCCACCAGCACAGCGCGAATATAATGACCATCATGGAGAACCACCCGGCTTTTCCAACCATATGGGAGAATCTGGATAACAGCAGAGTGTACATTGGGGAGGAAGAGACTCGGGCAGGGCTGACCGAGATGGAGATTGCCAACTACTTCCAGAGGAATCTTGGGTTCGACAAGGTATCGCATAAACTCATTACACCGTGTATCGGCGCGTTTGCGGAAAAGAATGCACGATCACCGATGCTAGAGTGGATCCAAAGGCAAACTTGGGACCGCAAGGAGCGGTTAGAGACGTGGATGGTTCGCCATTGGGGAGTAGAGGACACACCGTACCATCGCGAAGTGGCGGCCAAATGGCTCATATCGTCCTGTGCTCGTCTGGACAAAGCCGGTACGAAGATAGACTGGATATTTATCGTGATCGGGCCACAAGCGACAGGCAAAACCACGATGCCGGAGATCATGTTCAGAGGAAATAACATGATCGTCTATGGTCACGACGAGGGCAAGGACGCCAAGATGCTTCTCCATGCTGCTCTGTGCGTCGGGTATGACGAGTTGGACGGTATGGCGAAGCGGGAACAGAGTACTCTCAAAGCGATGATCACCTGCTGTGAAGACGCTTTTCGCAAACCCTACGGGGCCACGGTCGAGTTTCATCCCCGGCGCAGCGTTCTTTACGGGTGCGGGAACAACCCTGCGTTCCTTACCGAGGATCATAGCGGCTACCGACGCTACGCGATTGTCCAGGTCCCCAAGCTTCTTGACTTTGAGAGTCTCGAGACCGAAGTCGGGCAGCTCTGGGCGGAAGCTTGGGCTCGCTACATCGGCGGCGGGGTGCGCTATTGGGAGATCGAGGGCGCAGCCGAAGCTGCAAAAGAATACGTGGTCGAAAGCATGTTGAATGCTATGGTGGACAATGGGCTGGCTATTCTCCAGCGACAAGGCGCTGCTGATAAGTTCACCAGTGTGCAGCTCTATGGGGCGATGGGACTGGATCCCACGCGGGTGGGCGGTGGCCAGCAGGCCAAAGAAATAGCGAACTATATGCGCTCTTTGGGGTACTCACAGAAGAAAGCTAAGGTCCAGGGGGTTCCGGTACGGGTATGGAGCCAGTAGTAGTCGGGAGGTAGTCAGGTGGTAGTCAGGTACCCGACTACCCGATTTTGCCTTGTAAAACAAAGGCTTAGAACGAAAGTAGTCAGGTAGTCAGGTAAATTACATATATATGTGCAAGGGTATCGATTTATACTGGAAAGGTTTGGCAAGTACCTGACTACCTGACTACCTGCCTACCGCGAAGTCATTCTGACCGCCCCAAGATCGGTCTAACCGTCCAACTAGGATGCCACTTGCTCGTTATACTGGATGCAATCTAGGTGGTTCGACAGACGTAGAAACTTTTACAGCCCAGAGTAAGTTCACAGAGCAACAGAGAAATTCGACGTGCCGTCAAACGATTTCGCAAGAACTCGGGAGAACTCGTCTCGTCGGGTCCGAAGACGACTCGGGGCGCTTGCGCGCCCCGAGCCGACCCGTCCTAGGGGTTTCTACCTATTCGCTGCGCCATGCCAGGAGGCCTTCCCGTGCGAACCGTCGCAGGAACCCGCCGCCGCCCTTGTGGCTGCTCTTGTGGTCGGGCTTCTGGCGTTGCATGGGAACCTCGGCCGCCACTGCCGTGAGCCAGTCGGCCAGAGGCTTGCCCTCGTAGGCGCGCAGGCTGGTGTACCAGACGTCGCGCTGGCTGCCGGGCCGGAACTGGTGCGCCTTGCCCTTGTCGGACAGGACCACGAGTTGCACGCTGGCGGTAGGCTGCTCGGCCGGCGTAGGGGTTTCCACTTCCGGCGTAGGGGTTTCTACAGGCTTGCGATTTTCGTTGCGCTTTGACATGACTTACTCCACTTGCTATGTAGGGCGGAATTACCCTACACCTATAGGATGGGGCCTCCTAGCTACGGATACCATACGTACAAGACGCAATGCGCTCGGGGCAGGATTGGCATGGAGATTGCATGGGGGACATTGGCACGGTGATTGCATCCAGGCATGGGGCGCGGGTGAAGCAAGATGCGTGCCAGATTTGGGGTCGTACGTAGAAGTACGTAGAGGGCAGAACCCGGCGGTGGGCAGTGCCTCGCCGTGCTCACTGCGTAGTAGTGTTCACTTGCTAAGAGTATGCAGCGCCTTCACTGCGGAAATCCACAGTGATGTATAGACGACCAGTGATGGTGAGATGAACAGTGATGTATGGAAACACAGGAAAAAGACACCCCCCGGGGAGAGACCAAACGCACAAGCACTAACACGCTCACCGGACCCACCCACAGATTCTCGACGAATCAAAGAAGTCACTAAGAATCAAAGAAGTCACTCTTGTCTCTCATTCTGTGGGGTGGCAGAATGCAGCGCATGGCAGATCTACCCATCCCTGCAGACTTCGATTTCGAAACGCTGCGCGAGAGCTACCCCTCTATTAGACTAGACGGCCCCCGGCGGAAGGCTGGTCGGTCAAACATCGCAGTAGACGACGCCTTCGATCTCATCGGAGGGGTCCCTCGACTCGCCCATTGGGCTCACAACAACCCCGGCGAGTTCTTCACGAAAATTTACGCCAAGACACTGCAAGGAGCGCAGCAGCTCGAGCACTCGGGGGAGATCGTTATTCGGAGCGCTATCCCCGTTTCGCCCCTCGACGGAGAGTATGAGGACGTGACGCCGTGACTGATATCAGTCTAGAGTACACGCCCCGTCCATTCTTCATTCCGTTCCACGCTAGACGTTCTCGATTCTCTTCCATCGTGGCGCACCGCCGCTGCGGGAAGACGGTGGCGTGCGTCAACGACATCGTGGTCAAAGCAATACGGAACCGAAAGAAGCATCCGCGCTACGGCTACATCGCCCCCACCTACCGGCAGGGCAAAGAAATCGCGTGGCTCTACTTGAAGGATGCTTGTCGCCCTATTTCGAAGAAGATTAAGGAATCAGAACTAAGCATCGAGCTCATCAATGGGGCCAAGATTACCATCTTCGGTGCGGACAACCCCGACAGCCTTCGCGGCCTGTACTTCGACGGAGTAATCCTGGACGAGTACGGAGACATGCGGCCATCCCTGTGGGGCGAGGTCATATTGCCGACGCTCGTGGACCGCAAGGGGTGGGCGGTCTTTATCGGCACCCCAAAGGGAATGAACCATTTCTATGACGTACACACGTCGTATTCACAGGACGCCGACAACTTCTCACTTACGCTGCCCATTACAGAAACGAACCTGTTCGACGAAAAGGACATCACAGAATTCCGCAAACAGATGTCGGACGAGCAGTTCCGACAAGAGTTCCTTTGCGACTTTACGGCGGCAATCACTGGAGCGTACTACGCGGCTCTATTAGAGACGCCCATGCAGGGGCCTCGGCCAGATCCGGCCCTGCCGGTCTTTGCCAGCGCGGATCTTGGGTACACAGACTCCACTGCGTTCTGGTTTTGGCAGGAACATCCGGACGGGCCAAATATCATCGACTTTGAAGAAGCCGATAATCAGCCCCTGAGCTACTATTTCAACCTGCTTAGATCCAAGCCGTACGATTTCGACACGATTTGGCTGCCCCATGACGCGATAGCGAAGTCACTTCAGACAGGTCGCAGCACGATCGAACAGTTCTTGGCGGAAGAATTTCCGGTACGGATCGCACCCAAACTCGCAATTCAGCACGGCATTGATGCTGCGCGTATGATCATTCCGAAGGCGCGATGGAATCTTGAGAATGATAGAGTCAGCTATGGTGTCTCTGCCTTGAGGTCCTACCGGCGATCGTACGATGAGAAAGCCAAGGTCTTTAGAGATGCCCCCATGCACGACTGGACGTCGCATTGTGCGGACGCATTTCGTGGTCTTGCTCTAGTGGCCCGACATGCTATAGTGCCAGCCACGCCAGAGTCACCTAAAGTTTCCTCGTCGACCTACAACTTCTCCCTTGAGGACCTCTGGATATGCCAGCCAGCGAAAAGTCAGCGGATCTAGGCTCCTACGAGTACTGGAACGACGAACTCTCCGTAACTTATAAGGAGTTCAAAGAGAAACTCCATGAGAAAGGAGACAAGGTCAACAAGAGGTTCCTAGACGAGGAGCAGGACGACTCCACCACGCGGCAGCACCTGAACCTCTTCCACGCTAATGTCGTTACCCTGCGCTCGATGCTCTACGGGCAGACTCCTCTGGTAGAGGTTGACCGCCGGTTCCAAGACCAAAATGACGACGTGGGGCGCGTTGCAGCCGAGATATTCGGCAGAATGCTGAATAACGACATCGAACTCACCACCGACTCGTTCCAAGACTCCCTGCGCAACGCGCTGGACGACTTTTTGATCCCGGGCCTCGGCTGCTGCCGCGCCCGGTACGACGCAGAGTTCAACTCAGACGACACTTTGAAGAAAGAAAGTGTAGATTTCGAGTACACCCACTGGAAGGACGTGATGTGGTCCCTTTCCAGGACGTGGAAAGAAGTCCGGTGGGTGGCCTTCCGCACCTACCTCTCTGAGGAAAAGGCCGAAAAGCGGTTCGGTAAGGAGATCGCGAAGGCCCTGGACTACAAGAGCCAGAAAATAGACTCTGAGCAGAAAGATGCGGACCCCCAGAAGTCTTCAGAGGTCTGGGAAGTCTGGTGTAAGGAGACTAAGAAGGTCTACTGGTTCAGTTTCGGCTACAAGAAGCTGATTCAAACCAAGGACGACCCACTGAAGCTGAGTAACTTCCTGCCGTGTCCGCAGCCGATGATGGCTAATGTCACGACCAGCAAACTCATGCCGAAGCCGGACTACTTGTTCGCCCAGGACCTGTACCTCGAGATTGACGAACTGGAGACCCGCATCTCCAGACTGACGAAGGCATGTAAGGCAGTCGGCGCGTACGATAAGAATGCTGACGGCGTTCAGCGCATGATGAACGAGGCCACTGAGAACCAGTTGATTCCAGTAGACTCGTGGGCAGCGTTCGCCGAAAAGGGTGGCTTGAAAGGCGTCGTAGACTGGCTTCCGGTGGAGGCCATCGCCAACGTCATCAATATCCTAACGCAGAAGCTGTCTGAGAAGATCAATCTGCTCTACCAAGTGACGGGTATGAGCGACATTCTGCGTGGGGCCACTGACCCCAGAGAGACGAAGGGCGCTCAGGAACTGAAGAGTAAGTACGCGAGCGTCCGCATCCAGGCGATGCAGGATATGTTCGCCGAATTTGCGTCTGACCTTCAGCGTATCAAGGCAGAAATCATCTCCCGCCACTACGACGTCGCCACTATCGCCAAACAGGCGAATGTGGCGAATATGAATGATCAAGAGCTCGTGCCGCAGGCTTTAGAGCTCATCAAGAACCCAGACGATGTTTTGTGGCGCGTCAACGTGCGCCCAGAAAGCGTAGCGATGATCGACTACGCACAGCTCAAGCAAGAGCGCACGGAGTATATCAATGCCCTCGCACTGTTCATGCAGTCGGCGGCTCCGCTTGCAGAACTTGACCAGAGCGTCACACCCACGCTGCTCGAACTCCTCAAGTGGGGCTTGGCCGGATTCAAGGGCAGTAATCAGATCGAGGGTGTTTTGGACCGCGCCATCACTCAGGCGATGCAGGCTGTCCAACAGCAGGCGAGCCAGCCAAAGCCCGAAGATCCTAAGGTAGCCGCAGAGAAGATGAAGGCGCAGGCTGCGATGCAGCAGGCGCAGATGGACGCTCAGCTCGAGATGCAGAAGATGCAGGCCGAGATGAAGATGGATCAGGCTAAGTTCCAGATGGATATGCAGCAGGACCAGCAGAAGCACGCCCTTGAAGTCCAGAAGATGCAGATGGAGATCCAGATGCTTGCGGCCAAGCTCGGTATGGAGCGCGAGAAGCAGCAGATGGAGATGCAGGGCAAGGTCATGGATATGGCCCTCCAGCGGGAACAGGGCGAGCTGCAACTCGAGCACGCTGAAGTAGCCGGACAGCAGAAGATTCAATCTGCTTCAGAGATGGCTAAGATCAAGGCCAAGCAGGCGTCGCAGAAGCCGAAGGGCAAGAACAATGGTGCGTAAGACATACCACTATGATGAGACTCTTGGAGAGATGGTCGAGGGTCCTGGACCTCGCCGTGTGGATGGCTCTGGTGACGGCTGGCGCTTTAGCGACCGCGTTTACTCGGGCAGCCCGTTCACGGCACCGGACGGAACGGTGATTGACTCCCGGAAGAAACACCGCGAATACATGAAGCGGAACAACCTGACTACGGTTGACGACTTCAAAGGAGCGTGGAGAGAGCAGGCCAAAGAGCGCGAGGCCTTTTTCTCTGGAGGCGACCAACGAGAGCGCGAACAACGTAAGCGAGACATCGCTGACGCAATAAATAGGAGAAGCAGACATGGGTGACGAAACACTGAGAGAAACGCTGGAGGCGGCATATGAAGAAGTGGGGACCACCCCCGCTCCAGCCGCATCAGAGGAAACAGGGGGATCCAAAACGGACCCCTCGGAGCCGGTACGGGATACCGCGCCCACCGAAAAGTCGACAGGAGCCGATGAGCCCACTGCCGACTCTTCTGGTGAGCGAAAGCGCGGAGAAAAAGGACGGTTCGTAAAAGACAAAGAAACTGAGGTTCAGGCGGAAAAGGACACGCCGGACCAGACTGCTGCTCAAACTGAAGCCAAACCGGAAGAGCCGCCGCCTGAACCTCGGCCTACAACCAGAGCGCCCGAAAGCTGGAAGCCAGCCTCTCGGGAGCACTGGTCCAAACTTCCTGCAGATGTGCAGCAGGAAGTCGTTCGCCGCGAGCGTGAGATCACTCTTACGCTTCAGCAGACCGCGCAGCAACGCAAGCTCGCGGAGCACTTCACCGAGTCAATTCGCCCATTCGAGGCTATGATTCGGGCTGAGAACCGTGATCCGGTTACTGCGGCGAGCGAGCTCTTTGCCACGGCTGCGATGCTTCGTATGGGGTCTCCCGTACAGAAGGCGCAGCTTGTCGCCAACATGGTGAAGAACTTCGGGATTCCGATCGATGCCTTGGATGCTGCGCTGGTCGGGGAAGATATTCCCGACGAGGACAGTAAGCTTCAGCGCCTTCTTGACCAGCGACTCCAGCCTGTCAACGAGTTCATCAGCGAAGTCAAATCGCTGAAACAAAAGCGACAGGAAGCGACCGGTAGCGAGGTCATGACTGAGATCGAGGCATTCGCAGCGGCTCCCGAGAATGAGTTCTTCGACGATGTGCGAGAGACGATGGCTGACCTCATGGAAGTGGCAACCAAGCGCGGTCGCAGCATAACGCTGAAACAGGCGTACGATCAGGCTGTGCTACTGACCCCTGAAGTGAAGTCAGTCATTGATTCTCGCAAAGCGGCTGCGGCGGCGAAGAAGCGCGAGGCGGCTGCGAGCCTGCCAAGTTCTCCTCCCCCGCAGGGCGGACCGACTGGTAAATCAGGCAGCTTGCGGGATGACATCGAGAGCGCGTTTGCGAGTGTTGCAAATCGCTAAGAACGAGCGTATAATCAGCCCCAGAACTAGGATGCTCAGCCTTCGGGAAGCAAACCTCAAGTTCGGAGCAAATGGCCTTTTCATTTCTTCAACTTGAGGTAACTTTTCATGGCATTTCCAAATGTGAGCGATATCATCGCCACGACCATCGAGAATCGGTCGCGGCGCATCGCCGACAACGTCACTAAGAACAACGCTCTGCTCAAGAAGCTCGAGCAGCGCGGCAACATCCGCACCGTCTCCGGCGGACGCCTGATCTACGAGGAGCTGTCGTTCGCTGAGAACGGCAACGCCGGATGGTACTCGGGCTATGACCTGCTGCCGGTCGCGGCGCAGGACGTCCTGTCGGCTGCTCAGTACGACTTCAAGCAGGCTGCCTGCCCGGTCACGATCTCCGGCCTGGAGCAGCTCCAGAACTCCGGTAAGGAAGCGTTCATCGACCTGCTGGAGCAGCGCATCAACGTGGCCGAGTCCACGATGGCGAACCTGATCTGCGGCGGCCTCTACTCTGACGGCACCGGCTCGGGCGGCAAGGAAATCACCGGCCTGAATGCGGCGGTTCCCCTGGACCCGACGGCTGTGGCGACCTACGGTGGCATCGCGCAGGCGACGTGGACGTTCTGGCAGTCGAAGATCAAGAACGTGGGCAACACCACGACCCTTGCGGCGGACATGAACGCTCTGTGGTCGACTCTGGTGCGCGGCACGGAGCGCCCGGACCTCATCGTCTGCGATAGCGTGGTCTGGCTGGCCTACCTCGCTTCCCTCCAGGCGAACCAGCGGTTCACGAGTGCTGATACGGGTGGCCTCGGCTTCCCGTCCATCAAGTACATGGACTGCGACGTGGTTCTGGACGGTGGCATCGGCGGGTTCTGCCCGCAGGGAACGGCGTTCTTCCTGAATACCAAGTACCTCCACTATCGTCCGCACCGTGACCGCAACATGGTCTCGCTGTCGCCGAACAAGCGGTATGCGATCAACCAGGACGCGGAAGTGCAGATCCTGGCATGGGCTGGCAACCTGACCACGTCGGGTCGGCAGTTCCAGGGCCGTCTGGACGTCAACTGATAGGGTCGGGGCGGTTGCGAGCCGCCCCACTCTTAGGAGAACCCTATGCCTTTTCAGTTCAAGAATACTCCGTACATCGTGCCTCAGGCCATCGAGGTCAACAGCACGGTTCAGCTCATGCCTCTCGGTTCGCGGGTTCAGGCAACTGACCCCACTTACGGCGAGGGTGAGTTCATCTACCTCAAGGGCGTCGTCAGCACCGTCGTCGGTTCGCTGGTGGTGTTCAACCAGGACGATCACTCCACGGCTCTGTTTGCGGCCAACTCGATCGGCCCGGTGGCAATCGCCATGTCGGCATGCGTCGCCAATCAGTTCGGTTGGTACCAGATCTACGGCAAGGCGGTTGCGAAGGCGGGTACGGTCGTTGACAACGCGCTGGTCTACGGAGCGGCGAGTGGAACGGTCGACGATGCCGTCGTAGCGGGTGATCGCGTGAAGAACGCGAAGTTCGCTTCGGCGGACGGTACTCCTGCGGCTGGCTTTGCCGAAGTGGAGATCATGTACCCGTTCGTGGATGACGCCTCGGCGGCGTAAGGAGAACTAGATGGCTCGCAAGAAAGTAGTTCACGAAGAGCACGAGGAAGAGGAGATCGAGGATGGCCTGCAAGAAGCCCCCGAAGAGACCGAAGCCGAGAAAGTAGTCGAGGAACCAGCGGTGGTCTATCCTCTCGGTAAGGGATCTACTCCCTCGCAGTGATGGGCTACGTCAGGCACACCTACGATTCTCCTTCTCCTAACGAAGAGCATGAAGTCGTTATCGAGGAGGAGGATGTGGTGGGCCTGAAGGAAGCCAAAGAAGACACTGAGGCATTGAACGTCTTTCTGCAGTTATGAGCGTTCACGCCTTTGTGTCTCTGTCTCCCAGCTCAGGACAGCTAACCAATCTGTACACTGTCCCGGCTGCGAAGAGAGCTACGCTTCGTGTCATCTGCTCTAACCGTTCGGCTGACGCCACGGCTGTCAAAGTCAGCATCGCCCCCGGTGGCGCTGCTGACGACGTTAGTCAGTACGTCATCTATAACGTCCCCCTTCCCGGCAACGACTCCACAGCCACGGCACCCCTGATGGTCGCGGCGGGGGCCGTTGTCCGGGTTTCTTCTTCCAATGGTCTTGTCAACTTTCACTGTACTGGACTCGTCCAGGACGCATGAGGTAAACGAAAATGGCTCTTAACGTTCCAACGATTGGCGCACAGACGTTGCTTCGTCGCGCTCTGGGTGATGTGGCGACTGGCAACCTGCTCCTCAAACTCTACACCAACGACGTCACCCCCGCCGAGGGCGACACCGTCGCAACGTACACTGTCGCCTCTGGCAACGGATACGCCGATAAGACGCTTACGGACGGCTCGTGGACTGTCACGAATGCCGACCCGGCAGTGGCGACATACGACTCGGGTGCTCAGGTTTTCACGTTCACGGGTGCTCTGGGCAACGTCTATGGCTACTACATCACGGATGCGGCAGGCACGACGCTGATGTGGAGCGAGCGCTTCACCGGCGCTCCGTTCAACGTGCAGAATAACGGTGACACCATCACCGTGACCCTCCAGTTGACGCTTGACTAAGGGGAAGGGGGCTTCGGCCCCCTAGCCTCATGGCTCTGCAATACGTCGGCGGAGTAGCCAGCGGTCGGGTTGGCTCTGTTGCGACTGGCTCGCAGTCTCTGTCAGGGACGCTGACGGGTGGTCTTGCTTCGTCTCCAGCCGAGGGCGATCTTGTATTCATCAAGGTCGCTGCTGCCTCTGGGTCGAGCTACGCACCGACAACGCTGGCGATTTCCGGCTGGACGAATGGTACGTTTCGGTCTAATACGGGTGTAGCGAACTACTCGTATCAGCAGTACTCGTACAAGTTCATGACGTCGACGCCTGACACGTCGATCACTATTCCGTCGTCAGGTAATGCTCGCAACGCGCAGAGATGGGAAGTCCACGTTTTTCGTGGAGTTGACCCCAGCGTTCCGTTAGATGTAACGACCGTCTTTGCCAGTGGTACGGCTTCTGGTCGTCCGAACCCCGGAGCGATTACTCCGACAACTGCTGGCGCGTGGATTTTGTGGCTCGGTTCGTCTGCTGCCGGTACTGGAACTGCATTCACGGCCCCCACAGACTTCTCAGAAGATTGGCTCGGCGGCACTACCGCTGATACCTACGACTCCATGTCCGGCTCCGGCTACTACACCGGATGGAGCTCTGGACAATATGACCCCGCTGCCATCACAGCAGGTGGAACGACTGGCGCTACTGATTCGTGGGTCGCAGAGACAGTTGTCCTGCGCCCACAGTCAATCAACGAATTCTCGCACACGGCTTCCGGCGGTGGTACGACAGGTGGCGAGGCGACGGCGTCTAAAGCTGCTGCGTTCACTCATTCTGCCTCTGGCGGCATGGCATCGTCTGGCGAAGCTACCGTCAGTAGAACGATAGCATTTACTCACTCAGCCTCTTCTGGTGGTCTGCTCTCCGGCATAGCGACTCTGGCTCGCACTGTCGCATTTGCATTCCTTTCTACTGGTGGGATGCTCGCGGCTGGCGCGGCGACGACCGAATACGACAGTTCTCTCAACTCCTACTCGCACACGGCGACAGGTGGTGCGACTTCTGGCGGGGCTGCGACCTGCTCGTACTATGCAGACTCCACCCTTACTCCGTCTGCGACATATTTCGATAATCTGACGTACAACGCGAATGTAACGATATTTGATGGTCTGGGCGTAGATCTTTCGGCATTCTCTCATTCGGCGTCTGGTGGCGCAGTTTTGTCTGGAGCGGCTACCGCTCAGCTAGATGCTGGCGGTACTGACTATCCGCACTCGGCCTCTGGTGGTGGCACGACCAGCGGCGCAGCGACGGTAATCCGCGGTCAGACACACTCAGCCTCTGACGGAGCAACGACTGGCGGTGCGGCGACTGTAGCTCGCACGATAGCGTTCGCGTACTCAGCCTCTGGCGGGGCGGCGCTCAACGGTGCGGCGACTGTCTCGTTCCTAGATCTTGTGGCGTATGCTCACTCCGCCACAGGGGGAGCCTCTACGGGCGGCGCAGCGACGGTAATCCGTGGGCTGTCCCAGACTGCGACTGGTGGCGCTGCGACTGGTGGCGCTGCGACTCTAGCATTCACCCATGCTTGGGATCGTACAGCCTCTGGCGGGGCGCTCACTGGTGGTCAAGCGAGTGCCAGCTATCAGGCCGCCGGAACGAACGAGTTTACTCACTCCGCAAGCGGGGGCGCGGCGACTAGTGGCGCGGCGACCGTAGCCAGGACCACAGCAAAAAGTCACTCAGCCTCGGGCGGTGCGTCTACAGGTGGGGCAGCCACCCGTTCCTGGACTCACTCGTGGGCTGGGACTGCCACTGGCGGAGCCGTGCTCTCCGGTGCGGCGACTACGTCGTTCCTCGACACGACTGCCTACGCTCATACGTCGACAGGCGGCGCGGCGACGGGCGGAACGTCTACTGTCAGCCGCAACTGGTCGCGTACAGCGTCCGGCGGTGGAGCGCTCAGTGGCGCGGCCTCCACCAGCTTCAACGTCGGCGGTGTAGATCACCCGCATACAGCGTCTGGTGGGGCCTCCACTGGTGGCGCGGCGACGGCGTTCAAGAACAAGAGTTATGCAGCGTCTGGTGGTGGAACTCTTGCTGGCGCAGCGACGGTCCAATTCTTAGATGTCGTGGCGTATGGACATACAGCGTCCGGCGGAGCGTCGACAGGTGGTGCAGCGACCGTTGCAATCGCTCGGGCGTTTGCTTATACTGCGACTGGCGGACTGACGTCCGGTGGCTCAGCAACTCGCAGCCACACGATCATCGTGCAAGCGTCTGGTGGAGTCTCTACCGATGGTACTGGCGATGGCTACTTCACACCCATCCCGGAAACGGGAACGGGCGGACGCCTACGACGATTCATCCAACCTTTCTGTTCATAGGAGATAAACATGGCTGCGACCTTTGCAAGCCCGAAAGAAACCGCTGTTCCAATCGTGTTCGACAGCGACACGTCTAACAACCCGACTGGCTTCGCTACTCAGGGCATCGGCCTGCGCGGCGCTGACCACGCTTCTTTGGGCGGTAGTCGCATCGGCGGCTCGCCCGGTACTGACTTCAAGTACGACACAGACCGCGACCCGGCGTCCTAATCCAATACTATAAGGAGAACGAGATGAGAGCTGAAGCAGACTTTGACCCGAGGGTGTTCGAGGACCGATACTCGGACGACAAGAAGGTTTGGGTGCGATTTTACCTGAACTCCGTGGAAGACCAAGTTAAGAGCGCCGAAGCTGGCCGACCGATCTACGTCGAGAAAGAGTACGTGGAGATTCGCAGCCCCGGCAACGACACCAACATCGTCAACCGACCTGTGTCGCAGCACGACCGTCAGCGGTTCCCGCGTCACTACGACCTGTTCAAGAAGGGCGTGGAGAACCCGATTATCGGCACCCCGCTGTCGGAGATGGTGTGGGTCAAGCGCACGATGGTAGACGAGCTCAAGTATGTGAAGATTATCACAGTTGAGCAGTTGGCCGAGGTTAGTGACGACATCTGTGGTCGTTTCCCCGGCCTCACGGACCTGAAGCAGAAAGCTCGTGCTTATCTGGATCAGGCGTCCAAGCCCGACGTCGATGAGCTGCTGCGCCGCATTGCCGATCTCGAAGCTAAGTTGGCAGAACCTGAGGAAGAGTAATGGCGAACGTAGCCCGATTTGAATCAGCGAGTGAGATCATCAACACTGCCGCAGTTGAAGTCGGGCTGACGGCCAACACCGCTCCGTTCTCTAGTCCAGACCCGGCGTTTAAGCAGTTGATCAAGCTCCTGACCATTTGTGGTCGGGAGCTTACGCTGATGCCAAAGTGGAACATGGCGGTGCGGGAGGGGACAATCACCGTCGTGGCGGGTCAGTCTGAGTATGACCTGCCCGACGACTTTCTCTCTGTGGTGGAGAGCACGGTGTGGAACCGCGGTTCCAACTGGCCCCTCTACGGATCTGTTACTCCGCAAACTTGGACCCTGTGGGCGCGGGAGAATCCCTCCCTCACGTTCCAGGCCATTTTCCGGTTAGCTCGCCGTAAGTTTGTTATCCCCGTAGACGCCATTCCCGCCGGAACTGTCCTCGCTTACGAGTATCGCACTCGCGCGTGGGTGTTATCTGGTACGCAAATCGACGTCTATAAGGACAAGGTAGACGACCCCGGCGACATCGTGTTGTTTGAGTCTGTACTGGCGTCGCGTATGCTGGTGTTCAAGTTTCTAAGGGCTAAGGGCTTCGACGCCACTGGCGCGTTCCAGGAGTTCTCCACTATTCTGGACTCTGTCCTTAGTAGCGACCGCCCCTCCGAGACGCTCGATGTAGCGAAGTCGGGCTACGGGCCTCGCCTCATCGATAATGAGAACCTTCCGGACTCGGGGTTTGGTAGCTGATGAAGCAGACGACTACAGGCATACCCTTCCCAGCGCCGACTGGTGGGGTGAATTCGCTTGACTCGCTGGCAGCGATGTCGGCAAATGACTCTGTTTACTGCATCAACTTGCTGCCAGCGGAGTACGGACTGCGGGTGCGAGAAGGATACGTAGCACACTCCGCCCTAATCCCTGACTCCGTGGATGTGCGCACCATCCTAGGCTATCGGGGCACGAAAGACGACGGTAGCAAGAACAAATTCTTCTGCACGACGAATAACGGCATCTACGATATCACAGTTCCGGCGACGCCGGTGGAGAAAGTGCAGTTCACCACCACGACTGGAAATGCTGGATGGGGCACGTCTATTGAGTTCGTAGCCATCGGTGGCTCATATCTCCTTTACGCGGACGAGGTCAATGGTGGCTTCCGTTACGAGGAAGACACGAATACTTGGGCAGCGATACCAGACTTGACTCTTGGCGGGTCAGCGTTCAATCCTGACCAAATAGTCAACGTGATGGTGTGGAAGAATCGCATCTGGTTTACTGTCCGCGATAAGGCAGTCGCTTACTACCTCCCCATTGGACAGGTTAGCGGAGCCCTTACTGCGTTTGACTTTGGTCCTAAGTTCAGTTACGGCGGCTCCCTCATCGGAGTATGGAGTTGGACCGTAGAGGGCGGTTCGGGCATCAACGACTACCTCGTGGCCCTTAGCCGAGGCGGCGACGCACTGGTGTATCAGGGAACTGATCCCAGCAACGCGGCAGCTTTCGGCATGAAGGGGTCGTGGTATATCGGCTCAACTCCGGCTGGCCGAAATTTTGTCACTAACTTCGGTGGAGACTTGCTGGTCTTAACCGAGGCTGGCCTTCTTCGCATGTCTAAAGTGATCAGCGGCATCGGAGCGGAGAGCAACGAGGCATACCTCTCCAGAAAGCTCTATCGCTTCATACGCGAAGAGATGGCAGAGAGCAAGTCTAAGCTCGGTTGGAATATCGTGCAGCATCCACGCCTCGGCTACCTGATGATCTGCGTACCTCCGAAAAATGGTTCTTCTAACGTGCAGTTCGTTATGTCTGGAACTACGGGAGCGTGGACGATCTATAAGGGTGTGCCGATGAATTGCGTCGGCGAGCATCTTGGGGAGCTGTACTTCGGCACTAAGTTCGACGATGGCCGCTCAGTATTCAAGATGACTGGTAATGTCGACGCGGCATTGCCAATCGTCTGGTCTTTGCTGACTAGCTATCAGGGGCTGCAGGACCCAACTAAGTTCAAGCGAGTGCAGTTCATTCGACCAATCTTCATCGGGGCTCTTATCCCGGTGTACGACATCCAGGCTCGCTACGACTTTGACATAACCTCTATCATTGGGTCCCCTACACTGCAAGACGCAGGACTTGGGATTTGGGACGCAGGCCAGTGGGACTCAGCTCTATGGGGTGGTGAATGGATAACAGAATCAAAAGCCTATGGAGGCGCTGGACTTGGGCGCTATATCGCCGTCGCGCTGCGTGGGAGCTCCGTAGTACCCACAACCCTGATAAGTATGGATCTTATGGTGGACGTGGGAGGTATGCTATGAACCTCCATGCCAGCACCCCGGAAGAGATTGCCGAGTGTTCTCTACGCCTCAGCTACGTTCCCTCCCTTAATGTCGGGGGAATCACCTGTCGCGACGATGAGGGAAATCACCTCGCCACGCTTTTGTTTGACTACTGGACGGTCAACGCAGCACAGATTCACATGTGGATTGAACATCCCCGAGCGCTTGAACACAACTTCCTCCCTAACGAGGCGTGGAAGTATCTCAGGTCTCATAACAGAATGCTTGCATTGGGTGTAACGCCGGGGGATAATGTAGCCAGCCTCAAGCTCCAGCACGCCCTCGGCTTCGTAGAAAAATATAGAATCGTTGACGGGTGGGCGAAGGGAGTTGACATGGTGATCTCCGAGAAGAGGTTAGACGATGAGTAGAACTGCCGCTCCTCCGCAGAACTTCGGCAATACGTTTAATGCGGCGCAGAATGTCGTGTCTGGGCCAGTCCAGTCTGGGCCGACTCGGCAGTATACTCCGAATCCATTTGCTGCTCAGGCTACGCCTCCGGCGCATAATCTCGGACCGGGAATGAACGCTACTCCGACGTACACTCGGGGCGGTTTCTCTATGCCTGTCAACGATCAGTCGCAGTGGAACCGACTACGCGGCATGGACGATAAATCGTTGAATCGTCTACAGTCTGTTTCTGCATTGTTGACGCATATGCGCAGACCCCGAGGCGTCACCACGGCCCCGACTCAAAATCAAGCAATGATGTCTCAGGCATTGCGTCAGCCGAGGGGTAGGGCACGATGAGCAAATCAGCACCCAAAGCTCCCGACTACGCTGGCGCTGCACGAGAGCAGGCACAATCCTCTCGCGAGGTCACTGAGCAGCAGACGTGGGCTAATCGTCCGACGCAGAATACTCCGTGGGGGCAGTCTACTTGGAGTAATCAGTCTGAATGGGACCCCACAACCAATCAGTACATCAACAAGTGGACCCAGAACCTAAACCTGACCCCAGAGCAACAGTCGTCTCTGGACTCTCAGCAGCGCATCCAGCAGGGGCGTTCCGGGCTTGCTGAATCGATGCTGACCCGCGCTCAGGGCGAGTACGGGCAGGAAATGGATTGGAGCCGTATGCCTGAGGGTGGCGGCAGAGTCAACCCCGGACAGTTGCAGACCAGCCTCGACTTCTCTGGTGCTCCGGAAGTGTCCAGCGGCGCTGATACTCGCAACAGGGCCGAGAACGCAATCTACGGACGCGCCACCAGCCGACTCGACCCGCGCTTCCAGCAGGAGGAGGGCGACATCCGGTCGCGGCTCTACAATCAAGGGTTGCGCGAGGGTGATGCGGCGTGGGAGCGCGAGATGGGCAACTTCGGCCGCAGCAAGGAAGATGCCTACCAGACCGCCATGAACGAGTCTATCATGGGCGGCGGACAAGAGGCCTCCCGTGCGTTTGGTATGGACTCAGCGCGTCGCAGCATGATGACCGGAGAAATGGCTCAGCAGGCCAACTTCGGTAATAACGCCATCGGGCAGCAGCTCGGTCAGGACATCCAGGCTGGCGGATACAACACTCAGCAGCGGCAGCAGTCTATCGCCGAAGAGATGCAGCGTCGCGGCTTCTCCCTGAACGAGATCAACGCCATCCTCACGGGCCAGCAAGTCGGTATGCCGGGGATGCCTCAGTTCAACACGGCACAGCGATCAGAGGGTACGCAGAACCTCGCTGCTGCGCAGATGACCGGACAGGCTGCCCTTGACTCGTTCAACGCCGAGCAAGCAGCGATGCAGGGTATGATGTCTGGCGTCGGCTCCATGGCTGGTGGATTCGCCGGCTTCAGCGACCGCAGGCTCAAGCGCAATATTCGCAAGCTGACCGAGGTTGGTGGAGTTAATATCTACGCTTGGACGTACGTCTGGGGCGATGACGATATTGGCGTCATGGCCGACGAGGTCCCGCACGCGATTGCAGGTCACATCAACGGCTACGCTGTCGTTGACTACCGGAGGATTTGGTAATGCCGTATCCTGGACAGGATGATCCGATGACGACTGGTATGGACTCTCTTCTGGGTCCAGAGCCCAATATGGAGGCCTTCGGTCTTGAACAGATGTCTGAAGAGGACCTCCAGAAAATGGTGGAGCTCGGTATCATCGATGAGCAGATGGCTGAGAACGCTCGCCAGATGGCTGTTCAAGAGGGTCTCCGCTATCAGGCTGCCCCAGAGGGTCGGCAAGCTGGCCGGGTCTACGTTGCGGCTAATCCGCTGGAGCACATCGGCAAGGGCTTGGAGCAGTACAACGCCCAAAGGAAGATGAAAGAGCTAGAAGCTGAGCGAGGTACTTTGGGAGACAAACAGACTGAAGGTCGTCAGACTTATTGGGACGTCATTCGCGGAATGCGTCGCAAAAAGCCCGACTTCAGTGGCGTACCGATGCCTGGGACTTCACTAGAGGGTCTCTGAGATGGAGGACATTTACTCCGCCATCGTTGGTGAACCGACATCAGACCGGGAACGGATGATGATGCTTGCCCAGAAACTCCGTAAGCAGCAGCAGATCGGGCAGCTCGGGCAGATTACTGGCGACCGTGTGCTGGCTCCTATGGGGGCTGGGATGGTAAAGCAGGCGACTGACCAAGCAGGAACTATCGGCCAGCAGGCTTCTACGAATAGGTGGAGAAAGAGCCAGGAACAGATGGCGGCTGATTCGATTACTGCCCGAGCAGAAGAGGCCAAGCTGGATCGTCTGTGGCGCAGCAAAGAATCTGCCCTTGATCGTGAGGCTCGGTTGGCTTTAGAGCGGGACTTTAAGAGTAAGTCCAAGATCGACAAAGATCGTGAACGCGCGATCATGAAGACTGCGGCGGTCTACAATAAGGACCAAATTAACTCCATGATCACCGGAGCGGAGCAGGCTAACCTCCTTCTTCAGAATTATCAGGATAAGCCCCTCCCCGGCGTGGGTAGAGTTGAGGGATTCTTCCCCGATATGGCTGTGGGGAAAGAAGCCCAGATGGTTCGTTCTACCCTCGCCAGCCTCGGCAACATGATCACGAAAAGCCGATCTGGTGCGGCGGTTACAGACCAAGAAATGAAGCGGCTGCTTCGTGAAATGGCGACCGGCAACTTTGATGAAGAAGTTTTCCGTCGTCGCTGGCCCGATATTCTTGCTCTAGTTGAAGCGGAACAGAATACAGCCCTCGCTAACCTGCCAGATGAGGAATCTCGGGAAGAGTTCTTTAGCCGACTCGGTAGAGAAGGACCCTTCCGCGCATGGGATCCATTTACCTCTACTGGACCTGCAGAGTCTGCGACTGCTCCTGAGCAAGAAGATGACTTATCTTACGAAGCATTCCTGAAGGCTAATCCATAATGGAAGACACCCCAGAAGCTCGTGCCAAGTACCAGGAATATCTGGCTTGGAGGAAGCGTCAGAAAGCTAAGAAACAGTCTTTGGCGAATATCGCTGCGGACGAAAAGAGCTATCGGGCATCCTCAGGTGGTGAGGGTCAGAATTTCGAGATTGCGACCGGCGCTGGGCGCATCAATACTGGCATTAAGAAGAGTGGGGGTCTAGACAGAACTCTGGCTGGTATCGGTTCTGGCCTTGCAAGCGTATCTGATCGCGCAGGTAATCTCCTTGGTGCAGAGGGTAGATTCTCTGACGAAGCCATCGCAAGTAAGAATGAGATAGAAAAGGACCTTTTGTCCACGGGTGGAGGTGCCGGTGGTAGACTGGTTGGACAGATCGCAGCGACTGCCCCGATAGGGGTGTTGGGCAGGGCGGCGGGAGCGCTTCCAGGCGCATCCAGGGCGCTGTCGATGGCCGCACGGGTGCCGGGGGCTGCTAGGGTGGGGCGTGCTACTGGCGCGGCTCTCGAAGGCGCTGGAGCCGGTCTGCTAATGTCGAACCCCGGTGAGGGAGCTGGTGGTGCTGCGACGGGAGCCCTCTTTGGTGGTGGGATGAACGCGGCAGGTCAGGTAGGTGGGAAACTAGCTCGCGCTATGCGGCCTAAAATCACTGACTCTGCCCGTAGGGTCATGGATCGTACGGGGGAGCATGTTCCAATCACCCAAGCTCTTCCTGAGGATTCTATCGTCAGAGCTTTGTACGGCAATGTCGTAGCCAACATTCCTGGCCAGCGACTTCGTGGTCAAAATAGAAGAGTCGTGGATGCTGTAAGAGAAGAGTTGTTTGAAGACGCTCTTCCACATAGGGTTCCTGTGAATTCTGTGTTCCAGAAAGGCGACGATGTCTACGAAGCTATGAAGCACGCCACCGCCGAATGGGATAGGGCATTTGATGATACGAACAAGGCCGTGGTCAATGGATTCGATGTCCCACGGAAAATCGTCAACGCCATTCGTCGTCGCAAACCCCGTGCGGTGATCCCAGAGGCTGGGAAGCCCATCACTGGCCGACATATGGCAGACTTCAAACAGTACGTTGAAGAGCTTAGGTCTGACTATCTCAAATCTTCGTTCACTAGGCACCGCGCTGCTGAATTGCAGCAGGTATCTAAAACTGTGGACAAGAGAATGTATCGAGATCTTCTGCGGCAGAATGCTCGTAACGTCGATGGGGATCCTCTTTGGACGACCTACGCACAGAACTCAAAGAGGTATGCGAACTGGCTTAAAGTCAAACAGGCGGCAAAGGGCGAGGCTGGTGCGGAGTTTACCCCCAAGCAATGGGAAAAGATCGTAAGAAAGAGCAACCTTAGAGAGCCCACTAAGGACTTCGCCGATGATGCAGCAAAGGCTCTGCCTAAGTTTCCATCTAACTTTGGAACTTTTCAGATGGCCGCAGCGATGGGTCTCGTGGGCGGGGGACTCGGTGCGCTGTCCGCTGGCAAAGACGCCAGTTGGGGAGAACGCGCACTTGGTGGAGCTGCCGGGGTGGCGGCGATGGGTGGCGGAGCCAATGTACTTTCCACCAAAGCAGTTCAGCGTATGGTTGCTCAGTACGGGAAAAAGGGACTTCTAGATCGCTACCCCGCGCTGCTGAGGGAATATGCTCGCAATGCGGTCATTTCTGACCAAGTTAATGAGGATCAATAAATGCCTCGTGATTCAAGCGGTAACTTCACTCTCCCGGCTGGCAATCCGGTAGTCACTGGCACAGTCATTTCCTCCACATGGGCGAACCCCACGATGGCAGATGTCGCTGCTGCCCTAACGGATTCGTTGGACCGTAATGGTCGCGGAGGCATGCTCGCCCCGTTTAAGTTCGCCGATGGTACGATCAGCGCTCCATCGATGACCTTTACGAACGAGCCACTCTCTGGGTTCTACCGTGCCGGGTTCAACGACATCCGCATGTCCATATTCGGTACAGACATCCTGAAGATGACTCCGGCTGGCTTGGAGGGTCGTGTCGTTGGCTCACCCGGCCCCGTCGGTCCAGCCGGTCCGCAGCTTCCTGGCCCGGTGGGGCCGACAGGCGTACAGGGAGTTCAAGGTCCCATCGGTCCGCAGGGTATTCAGGGTGTCCAAGGTATCCAAGGTATCCAGGGCATACCGGGATTCAACCAGAGTTTAAGAGGTAATCTTTCTGGATTTGGGGCAACCCTAGCTTCTGACGGAACATGGAGTCTTATTGGCACCATGAACGTATCAGTCCCCTCTGGTTATTGGTGGATTTTGGGGAACGCGATTGTTCGGGCATACGGAACGTGGGCTGACGCCAACACCTCCAGCCCATACGGTCCGCCGATAAATCTTCGTTGGGATTTTGTTCGAGTTAGCGACGGAGTAGTCTATAACACGTTTCCAGAGTCTCCAACTTCTGGTCTCCCATTCAACTCTAACTTCCCTCTTCCAGGCGGAGTAGATAACCCGTATCTTTCTAACGTTCTGGCCCCATTCGCTTTTCAAAGATATTTGGCAGGTCCAGTAGATATGGCTTTGAGGCTGTACGCCAGTAGATTTAGCGCCACGAATTACGGGTCTGTCACCGTCAATCCGCTGGACGTCACACTTTGGATCCAACCGTAGAGGTAAACGACAATGGCTGACTATGTTCCGAATATTGGCGAAGAGCGGATGATGCAGCTCATCCTTCAGGCTGGCACTCTGTATGTCGGCTTGATGGGCAACTCGCGCACAAATCTGGTGGCGCTCGGTGAGGCGGTGGTTTTCGCTGATATCACCCCCATCACCAACCTGTCCCCGTCCAACGAGATCGCCATCACTGGCGGTTCGTGGACTATTCCGACGGGTGGCTCCTCCGGCAACCCGGCGACTAACACGGCTCGCGTCTTCACGGCTGGTTCGGGTGGAGCTTCGGGCGGCGTCAGTGGGTACTACGTCCGCGACGGAAGCAACAATCTGCTCTGGCTCGGGATGCACCCCGATGTGGACGGTGGCGGCGCACTGAAGTCGATGCCCGAGGGCGCGACCTACACGGTGAACCTCTCGTTTGACGGAGAGTAATGATGGCGTTCGGGGTTAGGTCGGCTAATCCAGCACCCATCATCACGGTAAACGAGCCGCCGGTATGGAGCACTGTTCCCCTGATTCAGATTGAACGGGGGAGCAGTGCTTATGTTGCGAGCTACTGCATTGACGAGCAGGTGCTGACTTTTTCCTATCAGGCGGGAACCGTTGACCCATCGTGGGTGGGTGCTGACGGGAGCATTAACGTTCCGTCCAACGCTGCACTTGGGGACTATACCCTCGTGGTCAAGGCAGACGATGGCGTCGGCTCCGGCAACGTAGGCATCACCAGCCATACGGTCACGGTGCCGTTGCACGATCGTCCGAAGCCAGCCTACAAGGGAACAGACTACGACCCCGATTTTCAGACAACGATTACGCGCATCACTGATCCTCCCGAAGAGAACTTCACCGACGCACTGCCGAATTACTTAGTTCGTCGCCGGTACAATTTCTACTCTGAGATTCAAGCGTTTGACGCCAGCGAAACGCTCATCATGCTGTCTGATGCGAACGGCAAGCCGGAGATAATCGACGCCACGACGTACGAAGTTCGAGTCAATGCTCTGTACGGGGTGATTCCTGGTCCAAGTATCTGCTATAAGTGGTCTCCTACTGAAGCTAGAACCCTCTACTGCTGGAACTCAGACCTCCAATCTTATACTGCGAAGTGGCCGGTTGGAAGGACTCCTCACAGCGGGGCCGTTCTGTGTAAGATCACTATTCACCCAACGACGTACGCTCTTGACTGGACCATCATCAAAGACTGGCCGCAGTTCCGGGGAATGTACAAAGATCCGTCATGGGAGAATATCCAGGCTGACGTGAACGGTAATCTCTGGACGGGCGTGTGCGCTGGACGCTTGGCCGATAACTGGCCCATCTGCTTCGCCCACAACATCACCACCGGGGCCGACAGCGCCTACCTCGATTTCTGGGCGGCAGCTCCGGCTAGACAGGGATTCATACCCGGTAACGTGTGGATGTCTCCCAAGGCCGACCGCATCATATTCTCCAGCAACTCTACTGATCCTGCTGGGGGCGGCACCCCTTTCCGCGGCACCGAAGTCTACGACTTTAACTGGAACCGCATCAAGCAGATACAGAACCAGACCGGCCATTGCGGATTTGCCATAGACTCCAATGGTGTGCAGTGGATGGTATTCTTCTCCTCTGCGTGGACTGAGGTTGCTCCCGCCATTTACAAGTCTCGCATCGACGGTCCCGATGTGGAAAAGATCATCATGAAGCGGTGGCAGTGGGGGAACCTTGATCCTCTGGGGCAGTATGGGGTTCACATTTCAGGCTGTCACCACGGTCCCAATGCCGCCACTCCAGACAAGAACTTTGTCGTCGTTAGTATGGACTCCCCTGAGAATCCGGAAACTGGCGCGGGGGCGATTACTTGGCACGGTCCGTTCTGCCAGGAAATCTACCTCATGTACATGGACCAGAACTTCAGCCCCGGCACTCCGAACGAGCATGTTCTGCGACTGTGCCAGAATCACGGAAAGTACAACTACTATTTCGGTTCGAACCCATTCGCCACCATCAACCCAAGCGGCACGAGGATCCTCTTCAACACGTCTTGGGACTACAAGGATCCTGTGTCTAATAAGATCACTCGTGCCGACACGTTCTTGATGGAGCTGCCATAATGGCGACTACTCTCAGCAATCAGTTCACCGTTCGCGTAGTCGCTCCAGCAAATAGCTGGCCGATTACTGAAAAGACTTTGTTGTTGAGTAACAACTCCTGGTCTCAAACAACGAATCCTGTTGGCGCTTCGACTGTGGGCTATGTGGCGAAATACGGGCGGTCGCCTTTCGTAGCGATCGGGGGTGGCGGCTCAGGAGATTTGGGCTCTATCCTTCCGTGGTCTGGAAAGGCTATGTGGGACCCCACCGCGCAGAAGGCTTGGTACATGGGAGGGTGGACTAACACGCCGGGAGATAACTTCGGCACCATGACGATGATTCGGTACGATCCCGTAACGGATACGTTCGAGCCGTGGCAGGGATTAACGCAGAAAACGACGGGTTTGTGGTACTCTACAGCAAACTTCGCTGAAGCTCACTGCTTTGATGGCGCGGATATCGACATCACTAACCGAAGAATTTACAGAGCGCTGCCCGGACAGGTCGGCTCTTTCAGTATTGACAATCCGGTTGATGTCGCCAACCCTGTTCTTCCTATTTCGACAACACAGAACTTTTACGGGCCGCTCGTCGTCTTCCCGGCTATGGGGGCCGGACTGATTTTTCGCCGTACCTCGACAGTTCAGCGCTTCAGTTTGACGACGCAGCAGCTCTTAACCAATATCTCTCTGCCTGTCGATATGGAGGTTCCAGTAGCCATCCATCACGATAATTACGTCTACTTCACGAGAGGGCTGCGCGGACTCGGATTCTACCGTATGGACCCGGCTGGTAACGTAGTTCAAGTGAGTACTCTGCCAGTCTATATGTGTATGGATTATTCCTCAGACTACGCTCCAAATCACTACGTTGTGTGGGGAATCCTACAAGGGTATCTTTACGGGTTCCATTGCAATGGGACAATTTATAGGGTATCCTTGTCAGATCCCACATACACTTGGGCGGCGTATGGTACAATTCCCTTCGCACCCAATGCCAACCCTGATCGGTACATGAGATGGAGTACACCAATTCCTGTCGTGTTGAATCCGAGTACAGGGGAGGGAGTGTTTATCTTTGTGAATGGTAGGGACTATCCGGCCCCTCACACCACCCATCTTTGGAGGCCGTAATGGCGCGCACTCTACGAAATAACACTCTCACGACCAACCTCATTGCCGTCCTTGCGGTTGACGATGACAACGCCACCATCGGCGTGTGGACGACTCCTGGGTCCAGTACAAAGCTGACCAGCGGCTCGGGTCTAACGCTTACGTCTACGGCGGTGTCCGGCAGTGACCAGACGTTCGGTAGCTCTACCGCTCGTGCCATCATCATGGATGCCGCGACTGATAAGCTGGTCATCACTGCCGGTAGCGAGATCGCTCTGCCGACCGCAAATGACACTTACGTCTCGTATTTCGCCGCCCTCATCGACTACAACTCGTCCGACCGCGGAAACATCGTAGGTTCGGCCGCCGATGGAAGTGCAGATTACGCACTAATCCTTAACGGTACGACCCTGTACTACCGACAGGCGGATGCAGACCGCACATCAGCCAACCAGACCATTCCGGTCACTGGCAAGTTCGGTGTCGGTTCGTGGTGGAAGCAGAAGGCCAGTTCTGGAATCGAGAAGACAGCTCACTACTGGTATGGAGCTGAGGGCGGCTCCGGTACTGACGTCAGCCCGACCACTCCTGTTCAGGCGGCAGCCCTCCACGGTACGTCTGGCGGCCCGCAGCTTGAGGCGTTCCTCAGCAACGAAGACTTCAATCGCGTGGTGCTTGGCGAGGTCATGCTCGTCGCCGTGTGGAGCCGACAGCTTTCCGACGCTGAGTTTCAGTCGGTCCACGACGATCCCATTGGAGCCCTGTTTGAGACGGGGGCCACTGGCGTCACGATCACCAACGCTGGCGACGAAGTATTCTACCCCGGTGAGACTGGAATCATCATCACGGGCACGAACTTTGAGACGCAGGGCGCGAACAGTAAGGTCTGGATCTCTCCCACGGACAACATCGCTGACTCCAACAAGGTGGAGCAGACGGTCACGGCGTGGACGGATAACCAGATTACCTTCACGGCAGTCAAAGGAACTCTCAGCTTTCTGACCACCGCTTATCTGTTCGTGGTGGCGCACAGTGGGGCCGACAACGATACCGGATACGCAGTCGCCATCGAACCTCGGGTGTACGTTCGCGAGACGCTGGTGGATCTTACGAACACTCCGGTCGCCAACGAGACTGGACTGACGGTGTTCGTGTGGAGGTCAGATCCCAGGGTAGTCGCCCTCGGCACCCCGAACGAGATCCTCACCAGCAAGACCACGAATGGCAGCGGGGTCACCGACTGGCAGATTGCACGAGGCTCTATAGCTGTCAACGACCCTGTGTGGATCGCCATCATGAAAGACGGCACTCCATACCGGGCAACGATGCGTAAGGTCGCCCCGGTCTACGAGTAATTGCGATGACTACCCTCTTTGCTGATGCGGGTACTCCAACCAGTACCTTCTTCGACGATCTCGACAGCGGGACCGTAGAGGGGTATTTCGCCCAGACGGGCAATGTTCAGCTCGTACTGACGCCAACATCCACGCAGCTTGTCGGAGAAGTACAGAACCCAGACGTTGAGTTAATCGGACTTCCGTCGTCCACCCAGACGTTCGCCCTTGGATATACTC
>Ga0209392_1000011_pt1 | contig 37043 bp, 30 predicted proteins | sample PPLLak3cmMay2015_FD_187252 | JGI IMG/M metagenome (GOLD analysis project Ga0209392, IMG submission 187252) | Freshwater sediment microbial communities from Prairie Pothole Lake near Jamestown, North Dakota, USA - PPLs Lake P7 Core (1) Depth... | ecosystem: Environmental > Aquatic > Freshwater >...
CGGCGTCGACGTAGACTGGCACGAACGAGCGCGACTTCTCGATGAAGTCCGGCCGCGTGAAGATCGTGCTCTTCACCTGGTTGCACGGCGGGCACCACACGGCGGTCCAGAACAGGAAGACGGGCTGGTTCCTGGACCGCGCGTCCTCGAACGCGCGGTCCACGTCGGCGACGCTCTGCGGGCGCACCCACTGGATCCCGGCCAGCTCCTGATTCGCGGGCGTGGCCGTCGCCTGGGGCGCAGGTTCCGGTGCCTTCGAGCAGGCCGACAGCAGGGCGACGGTGACGAGCAGCAGGGGACGCAGCATGGTTCGTGCTCCGGGCAGGGCCGCGGATTATCGCCCAGCGGCAGGCGCGCTCAGCGACCGGCGACGCGTGCGGCCAGGGCCAGGAAGTGCGCGAGCGGCGGGGTGCGCGCGTCCCTCAGCTTGGCGCGGTCGTCCCACTGCCGCAGGCGCACGCCGTCCTGCGCGAACGGCTCGGCCCTGAAGGCGGCGGCCTGGCCCTCGCTGAAGATCCCGCCCTGCAGCTCGAGGCTGCGCTTCGAATCGATCGACAGCGCGGCCCAGTACTCGGCGCCGGTGATCGCGCCGTCGCCGCGCGCGCACAGGTAGCGCTTGGCGTCGACGTGCAGGCGGATCGGCTGCAGAACGGCCGGACCGAACAGGTCGCGCAGGAATGGCAGCGCGACATACTCGTGGCGGTCGTCGACGCCGCGCAGCGTCGGAGTATCGCCCTGGTCATTGATCAGGTGGCCGAGATCGTGCAGGAAGGACGCAACGACCAGCTCGTCGCTGGCGCCCTCCTGCTCGGCGAGTTGGCCCGACTGCAGCGCGTGCTGCAGTTGCGTGACCGGCTCGCCGGCGTACATGCGGTCGCCCTTGGCGGCGAACAGGTCCTGGATGTCGTCGAGCGTCAGCGCCATGTCATCCGGCTGCGGAGGTCTGGTCGGGCTTGAGGGCGCTGCCCTGCTCGGCCAGAACACGCGTCTTCGACAGCACGCCCGCGGATTCCAGGATCGGGTAGGAGACGGAGCAGAACAGCGAATTGATGCGCTTGAAGTCCGAGAGCAGGTCGAGGTGCAGGGAACTGGTCTCGACCGACTGCGGCGTGTTCTCCGACAGCCGGTGCAGGTGGCTCTCCGCGTAGCGCATCTCGAGCTCACGGAAGGTCACCTTTTCCGCGATCAGTCGCTGCGCGGACTTCAGGTCTCCGTTGAGGAACACCGCTACCGACAGCTGCAGGTTGCCGATCAGCCGGCCGTGCAGGTCGCTGATCTCCTGCAGGCCCGCTTCGGAGAAGGACAGGCCGTGCTGGATCTTGCGCTCGGCGACGTCGAGCAGCAGGCGCTCGATGATGTCGCCCACATGCTCCATGTTGATCGTGAACTGGATGATCTCGGTCCATCGCCTGGATTCGCGCGCTTCCAGCGCCTCGCGGCTGATCTGCGCGAGGTAGCGCTTGATCGCGGAGTACAGCCGGTCGATCTCGTCGTCCTTGCGCCGCAGCGTCTCGGCCAGCTGGGCGCTGTCGTGCCGCAGGACCTCCAGCAGCCCGCTGAGCATCTCCTGGACGGTGTCGGCCAGCCGGATGGCTTCGCGCGCCGCGTTGCCGAGCGCCAGCGCTGGCGTGTCGAGCGCGACCGGGTCGAGGTGCCGCGGCTCGCCGGGCGCCTCCGCCTGGCGTGGCGCCGGCAGCCACTTCTCCGTGAGGTCCGCGACCCGCCTGGTGAGGCCGATGAAGGTCAGTGCGAGCAGGACGTTGAACAGCAGATGGAAGTGGACGACGAGCAGCTTGGGATCGGACTGCAGCTTCAGCAGGTACGGCATGGCGTGCGGAAGCGCGAGCAGCGCGAGCCCGACGCCCGCGGCCTTGAACACGAAGTTGCCGAGCGGCACGCGGCGCGCGACGGGGTCCGCCCTCCATGTCGTGATCAGCGCCAGCAAGCCGCTGCCGAGGTTGGCGCCGAGGACGACCGGCAGCGCCACGTGCGCGGGCACGATGTTGGCGGCCGTGAGAGTGGCCACCAGCAGCACCACCGCCAGGCTCGAATACGAGGCCACCGCGAGCAGGGCGCCGATCAGCACGTCGAGCAGCAGGTCGCCGGAAATCTGCGCGAACAGCACCCGCACTCCCGCGGCCTTCGTCAGCGGCAGCGTGGCCTGGCTGATCAGCTGCAGCGCGAGGATCATCACGCCCAGTCCCAGCGCGATCCGCGCGATCTGGCCGGCGCGCTCGTTCTTCTTCGACAGGTAGACGATGACGCCGCCGACGATCAGCAGCGGCGCGAGCCACGTCAGGTTCAGCGAGAAGACCTGCACCATCAACGCCGTGCCGACGTCGGCGCCGAGCATCACGGCCAGCGCGGCCGCCGTTCCGATCATGCCCTGCGACACGAAGGACGACGCCAGCAGCGCCGTCGCGGTCGAGCTCTGCAGCAGGCCGGTCACCGCCACGCCGGCGACGAAGCCGGTTGCGCGGTTGCCGACGTTGCGGCGCAGGACCTGGCGCAGGCTCGCGCCGTACACGCGCAGCACGCCGGACCGCACGATGTGCGTTCCCCAGACGAGCAGGGCGATGGCCGCCAACAGGTTCAGGAGGGTCTGCATCCGGGTTGCCTAGGTCCGCACCTCTTCCTTGCTACCAGGGCAGCGAGTAGGTCTTCGTGTTGGTGAAGCTCTTCATGGCTTCCAGCACGCCTTCCTTGTACCCGAGGCCTGAGTCCTTGATTCCGCCGAAAGGCGTGAGTTCGAGCCGGTATCCCGGCACTTCGCGCACGTTCACCGTGCCGACGGCCAGCTCCGAGATGAAGCGGGTGATGTAGTCGAGCCGGTTGGTGCAGACCGCAGACGACAGCCCGTACGCGGTCGAGTTGCTGATCGCGATCGCCTCGTCGATCGAGCCGAAGCGGATCACCGGCGAGACCGGCCCGAACGTCTCTTCCTTCACCAGCGGCATGTCGGGCGCCACGCGGTCGACCACGGTGGGCGCGTACAGCGCGCCGCGGCGGACGTGTCCGGCGAGCACCCTCGCGCCGCGTGCGACGGCGCCGTCGACGCGCGCCTCGAACTCGCGCGCCGCGGCCTCGTCGATCACCGTGCCCATGTCGGTGGCCGGATCGAGCGGGTCGCCGTGCTTCACGGCCTTCGTCTTCGCGACCAGTCGCTCGACGAAGTCGTCGGCGACGCTCGCGTGCACCAGTATGCGCTTGACCGCCGTGCAGCGCTGTCCCGAGTTCTTGTACGAGCCGCTGGCCGCCAGCGTCGCCGCTTCCTCGACGTCGGCATCCTCCATCACGATGATCGGATCGTTGCCGCCGAGTTCGAGAACCTGCCGCTTGTAGACCGCCTTCGCGGCGATGTACTTGCCGACCGCGACGCCGCCCGTGAAGGTCACGAGGTCGACGTCCGGATGGGTCAGCATCTCGTCGGCGATCTCGCGCGGGTCGCCGGTCAGCACCGAGAGCATCGGACCGGGCAGGCCGGCTTCGTACAGGACATCGGCGAGCACGTACGCGGCCAGCGGCGTCTTCTCGCTCGGCTTCAGCACGATGCGGTTGTTGGTGGCCACGGCCGGTGCCACCTTGTGGATCACCTGGTTCAGCGGATGGTTGAACGGCGTGATCGCTGAGATGACGCCGAGCAGCGGCTCGCGCATCGTGTAGACCTTGCGCTTCTTCCCGTGCGGGGTCAGGTCGCACGAGTACACCTGTCCGTCGTCGACCAGCGCCTGGTTGGCGGCGAACAGCAGCACGTCGCTCGCACGGCCGACTTCGTACAGCGTGTCCTTCAGGCACAGCCCGGACTCGAGCGTGATCAGCCGCGCGATCTCGTCCCGGCGGTGCGCGATGATCTCGCCGGCCTTCATCAGGATCCGGTAGCGGTCGTAACGCGTCAGCGTGCTCCGGTAGGCGCGGGCGATCGAGAAGGCGCGGCGCACGTCGTCGACCGTCGCCTTCGCCACGGTCGCGACCACCTCGCCGGTGTACGGGTAGCGCACCTCGAAGCTGCGCGCGCACGCGACCTTCTCGCCGGCGATCCGGAGGGATTCGTTGCGGACGGGAGAGGCGGGCGCGTTCATTGGGCGTGGTTCAGCACGAGCTCGAAGGCGTCGAAGTTGCGCCAGCGCCGCATTGGATCGAGGCCTTCGATCCGCCGGTTGAGGACGAGCGGCACCCGCTGCTCCGAGATCCCGCCGTGCGAGCGCAGCGGCAGTTCGAGCTGCGAGAGATCGTGCCGCGAGCGGCTGGTGCCGAGCACGACACTGCGCTCGGACACGGCGACGATGTCGCCGATCCGGTCCGCCGGCAGTTCGAAGCGCCGGGCGGCTTCCTCGCGGCCGAGCACCACTTCCATGCCGGGCAGTTCGCGCAACCGCGCGGTGACGCCGGCCGCCGCGTCCGGCGCCACGTAGATCGTCGCGAAGGAACCGAGCGCGCCGTGGTGGACCACGTACGGGTCGGTGATCGGGAGGATCACGCGCGAGCGCTCGGCGCCGAGCCAATCGTCGAGCAGGTCCTGCAGGAAGATGACGTTCGGGCTCGCGTCGAGCCTGGTCTTGGCGTTCATGCCGTGATCGGCCGTGAGGGCGAACACCGTGCCGAGCGCGTCCAATCGCGCGAGATAGCGGTCGAGCATCGCGTAGAAGCGATTGGCGTCCGGGTCGCCGGGGGCGTGCTTGTGCTGGACGTAGTCCGTCGTGGACAGGTAGAGGAAGTCGGGCTTGCGTGTCTCGATCAGCCGCAAGCCGGCGGCGAACACGAACTCGGACAGCTCCGCGCTGTAGACGTCGGGCACGGGCATGCCCACGAGCGGCAGCACGTCGGTGATCCCGTTGTCCTGTTCGGTCGCCTGGTCCGCCTTCTCCGATGAGAAGCAGATGCCTTTCATCCCGTGGCCGAGCAGCTTGCGCAGCTTGTCCTTGGCCGTGACCACCGCGACGCCGTGGCCGGCGTCGGCCAGCGCGGCGAGGATCGTCGGCGCGCGCAGCCACTTCGGGTCGTTCATCATCACTTCGGTGCCGCTCGCGGCGTCGAACAGGTAATTGCCGCAGATGCCGTGCACCGAGGGCGGCGCGCCCGTCACGATCGAGAGGTTGTTCGGGTTGGTGAAGCTGGGCACGACGCAGTCGGCGATCAGCGCCGTGCCGGTCGCGAGCACCTGCTTCATGAACGGCATGTGGCCGCCCGCGACAGCCTGCGCGATGTAGTCCGGTTCGCAGCCGTCGATGCACAGGACGACGGTCGATTGCTTCGGGGCCGCGTACGCGCGGCCGTTCACTTCGATCACTTTCCCTATCCTTTCCTGCCGGCGCGCGCCCGGAGGGGCTGCGGCACACCCTCACCCTTGCGTGCGCGCTCCCGGCTTTCCATCACGTGGTCGAACATCGCCCGTCCGGCCTGCTCCGGGTCCCCGGAGGCGATCGCCTTCAGGATCCCGCGGTGCTCGGCGGCGGAGTGGGGCAGCAACTGCTGGTCGCGCAGGTTCCGTCGGCGGAACAGCGCCAGTTCCTTGACAAGCTTGCGATACACGCCGGCCAGCTTGCGGTTGCCGGTGAAGCCGACGAGCGCGTCGTGGAAGTCGAGGTTCAGGAGGTGATACGCGTCGGAGTCGCCCGACCGCGCCGCCACGTCCATCCGCTCGACGATCGCGCGCGCCGCCTTCAGCTGCTCCGGCGTGATCGTCTCCGCCAGTCGTCGGCCGACGAGCTCGTCCATCGCGGCGCGCAGGTCGTAGATCTCCAGCGCCTCCTCGAGCGGGATGTCCCGCACGAAGACGCCGCGGTTCTTCTCCTGGCGGACGAGGCCCGACTCCTCGAGCATGCGAAACGCCTCGCGGATCGGGCCGCGCGACACGCCGAGGCGCTCCGACAGCCACGCCTCGGTCAGCTTCGAGCCCGGGCCGATCTCGCCGTCGAGGATCATCCGCTCGATCTCCTGCTGCGCGGCGCTCGACAGCGACGCGGTGCGCAGCAGTTCGATGGTCGGGTGCGGAACGATCCGGACGGGCGGGACGGCGGAGCTGGCCATGGCGCGCAGTCTAAGGGTTGGCCCCCTGATTGTCTACAATCTGCAAAAAACAATTGACTCCCGCGGCGCCGCTCGTAGACTGCCTCTCTGCTGTCTGGTCCTGCAACCGAGCTTGCACCTAAGATGGCGTCCGGCCGGAGTCACACGCCGGTCACGCTGTCGAGCCACCCTTGAAGGTCGTCCGTTCCCCCTCACGGGCGACCGCATCCATGCCACCGGGGTCATGAAGGAGGAGTCGATGAAGTTTTCGTTTGCGACATTCGGCAGGCTCGCCGCCGCCGCCGCGCTGTCCGCCCTGGCGTTCGGCGCGAACGCGCAGAAGACGCAGCTGACCGTGTACACGGCACTGGAGACCGACCAGCTGAAGGCCTACAAGGAGGGTTTCGAGAAGGCCAACCCGAACATCGAGATCACGTGGGTCCGCGACTCGACGGGCATCATCACCGCCAAGCTGCTGGCCGAGAAGAACAATCCGAAGGCCGACGTCGTGATGGGCGTCGCCGCGACCAGCATGGCCATCTTCGACACCGAAGGGATGCTGGTGCCGTACGCCCCCGCGGGGCTGAACCGCATCGCCGCCCAGTACCGCGATCCGAAGAACCCGCCGGCCTGGGTCGGCATGGACGTGTGGGGCGCGACGATCTGCTTCAACACGGTGGAAGCGGCCAAGCGCAACATTCCGAAGCCCGAGACGTGGCGTGACCTGACCAAGCCGGTCTACAAGGGCCAGATCGTGATGCCGCACCCGGCGTCGTCGGGCACCGGCTTCTTCGACGTCTCGGCCTGGCTGCAGTTGTGGGGCGAGGCCGAGGGCTGGAAGTACATGGACGGCCTGCACGAGAACATCGCCCAGTACATGCATTCGGGATCGCGTCCGTGCGCGGCCGTGGCCGCTGGCGAGTACGTGGTCGGCATCTCCTTCGAGTACCGCGCCAACCGCGAGAAGGCGCGCGGCGCCCCGATCGACCTCGTGTTCCCGAAGGAAGGCCTCGGCTGGGACCTGGAAGCGATCGGAATCCACAAGGGCACGAAGAACATGGCCGCGGCGCAGAAGCTGCTCGACTGGTCCATCAGCGATGAGGCGATGGGGCTGTACGCCGCCAACTTCGCGATCGTCGCCGTCCCGGGCCTGTCGAAGCCGCTGCCGAACGTGCCGGCCGACTACGCCAGCCGGCTGGTCAAGAACGACTTCGCCTGGGCCGCCAAGAACCGCGACCGCATTCTCGCGGAGTGGGGCAAGCGCTACGAGTCGAAGGCCGCACCCAAGTGATCCACCACCGCTCGCGCTCCGCGCGAGCGGGCTCGGGTCAGCTTCGGGCACCGTCGCACGCCCGGGGCTGACCCGAGTCATTTCACACCCGGCATCATGGCGGCTCCCCAGCCAAGTTCATCCAGCGAGGCGCTGTGCCTCGAGGCGGTCCACAAGGCGTTCGGCGACTTCGTCGCGCTGAAGGCGATCGATCTCGTCATCCATCCCGGCGAACTCGTCTGCTTTCTCGGCCCGTCGGGCTGCGGCAAGACGACGCTGCTGCGGATCATCGCCGGGCTCGAGCGCCAGACGCGGGGAACGATCTTCCAGAACGGTCGCGACATCTCGAACGCGCCGCCGGCCGCGCGCGACTACGGCATCGTGTTCCAGTCGTACGCGCTGTTCCCGAACCTGACGATCGCGCAGAACGTCGCCTATGGCCTCGTGAACCGGCGCAACGGGCGTGCGGAGATCTCGGCGCGCGTCGCGGAACTCCTCACGCTCGTCGGATTGCCGGACGCCGGTTCGAAGTACCCCAGCCAGATGTCGGGCGGCCAGCAGCAGCGGGTCGCGCTCGCGCGCGCGCTGGCGACGTCACCCAGCCTGCTGCTGCTCGATGAGCCGCTGTCCGCGCTCGATGCCAAGGTGCGGGAACGCCTGCGCGGCGAGATCCGCCAGCTCCAGCGCCGGCTCCGCGTGACGACCATCATGGTCACGCATGACCAGGAAGAGGCGCTGTCGATGGCCGATCGCGTCGTCGTGATGAACCACGGCGTGATCGAGCAGATCGGCACGCCGAGCGACGTCTATGAGCGCCCCGCGACGCCGTTCGTGGCCGATTTCCTGGGCAAGGTGAACGTGCTGAACGCCACGGCGCTCGGTGGCGGGCGCTTCAAGGTGGGGTCGGTGGAACTGACCCTGCCGGCCGACGGCAACGCCGCCGGCGACCCGGTCCGGATCTATCTGCGTCCCGAGGATCGTCACGTCGAGGGCGACCTCGCGCAGTTGCCCAACCGGCTGCGCGGCCGCATCGCGCGCATCGACTACCTCGGTACCGTCTGCCTGGCGGAGCTGCGCTGCGAGGCGCTGGGCCAGCCGATGACGATCTCCTACTCGCTGAACCAGCTGCACGACCTCGATGTGCGCGAGGGCGGCGAGGTCGAGATCGCGCTGCGGACCGACCGCGTGCGCGTGTTCCCGGAGCCGGCGCGAGCATGATGCAGGCCGGCGCAGCGTGGTGAGCGCGGCCGTCGTGCCCGCGGGCACCCCGATGCCGTCGCGCCTCGCCCTCGCGAAGGAGGCGCTCGCGGCGCGCGGCGGCATCGTGCTGCTGCTGGTCGCGCTGGTCGTCTTCCTGACGGTGCCGCTCGCGATGATCCTCGTGCGCAGCGTCGAGGGACGCGCGGGCGAATTCGTCGGGATCGCCAATTTCATCCAGTACGTCCAGTCGCCGGCGCTGGCGCAGTCCACCTGGAACACCCTGACCTTCGCGATCTGGACGACCGCGGTCACCGTTCCGCTCGCCTTCCTGTTCGCCTATGCGATGCAGCGCAGCTGCATCCCGTTCAAGGGACTGTGGCGCAACATCGCGCTGATCCCGATCCTCGCGCCGTCGCTGCTGGCGGCGATCTCGTTCATCTACCTGTTCGGCAACCAGGGCGCGTTCAGGTTCATGCTCGACTGGGTCGGGCTGAAGTCGATCTACGGCATGCCGGGCATGGTGATGGCGATGACCTTCGCCTCGTTCCCGCACGCGGCGATGATCCTGATGGCGGCGCTCGCGCTGTCGGACGCGCGGCTGTACGAGGCGGCCGACTCGATGGGAACGAGCGAGTTGCGCAAGTTCATGACGATCACGCTCCCGGGCGCCAAGTACGGGCTGATCTCCGCCAGCATGGTCGTCTTCACGATGGCGGTTTCGGAATTCGGCGTGCCGAAGGTGATCGGCGGCAACACCAACGTGCTGGCGGTCGACATCTACAAGCAGGTGATCGGCCAGCAGAACTTCTCGATGGGCGCGGTGGTCGGACTGGTGCTGCTGCTGCCGGCGGTGATCGCGTTCGTGATCGACCACATCGTGCAGCGCAGGCAGCAGGCGCTGCTGACCGCGCGCAGCGTGCCGTACCGGGCCAAGCCGGCGCGCGGGCGCGACTGGGCGCTGCTGATGCTGGTGGTGCTCATGTCGGCGCTGATGCTGCTGGTCGTCGGCATGGCGGCCTATGGCTCGGTGGTCAAGTTCTGGCCGTACGACATGTCGCTGACGCTCGCTCACTACACCTACGGGCTGGAGGAGGCGGGGCTCGAGCACGCCTACCGGAACAGCCTGGTCATGGCGGCGTGGTGCGCGGTCATCGGCGCGGCGATCACGTTCGCCGGTGCCTACTGGCTCGAGAAGACCAAGGGGGCGGACTCGCTGCGGCCACTGATCCGGTTCCAGGCGATGCTGCCGATGGCCGTGCCCGGCATGGTGCTCGGGATCGGCTACATCCTGTTCTTCAACCTGCCCGACAATCCGCTCAACTTCCTTTACGGCACGATGGCCATCCTCGTGCTGTCGACACTCGTCCACTTCTACTCGTCGAGCCACCTGACGGCGGTCACGGCGCTGAAGCAGATCGACAGCGAGTTCGAGTCCGTGTCGGCGTCGCTGAAGGTGCCGTTCTACAAGACCTTCTGGCGCGTCACCGTCCCGGTCTGCCTGCCGTCGATCCTCGACATCGGCCGCTACTACTTCGTCAATGCGATGACCACCATCTCGGCCGTCGTGTTCCTGTATTCGCCGCAGACCACGCTCGCGTCGATCTCCATCCTGCACCTCGACGAGGCGGGTGCGATCGGCTCGGCGGCGGCGATGGCGACGCTGATCGTGCTGACGTCGGCCGTCGTCACGGGCGTCATGTTCGCCGGCGAGCGGTGGCTGATCCGGCGCACGCAGGCGTGGCGCAACACCCGGCAGTAGCTCGAGGAGAAACACATGATTCGCGGCAACGATCCGATCCTGCTGACACCTGGCCCGCTCACCACTTCGCTTCGCACCAAGCAGGCGATGCTGAACGACTGGGGCTCGTGGGACTCCGCCTTCAACGCGATCACCGCGAGCCTGCGCAGGGACCTCGTCGACATCGTCGGCGGCGGAGCCGAGTACACGTGCGTGCCGCTGCAGGGCAGCGGAACGTTCTCGGTCGAGGCGGCGATCGGCACGGTCGTTCCGCGCGCGGGCAAGGTGCTGGTGCCGAACAACGGCGCGTACTGCGCGCGCATCGTGCGGATCTGCAGGGTCCTGGGCCGCGCGGTGGCGGACCTTCCGGTCCCGGAGGACCAGCCGGTGACCGGCGCCATCGTCGAGGCCGCGCTGGCGGCCGACCCGGCGATCTCGCACGTCGCGCAGGTCCACTGCGAGACCGGCGCCGGCGTGCTGAACGACCTCGCTTCGATCGCCGAGGTGTGCGCCAGGCGCGGCAAGGGGTTGATCGTCGACGCGATGAGTTCGTTCGCGGCGCTTCCGATCGATGTACGCACGACGCCGTTCGACGCGCTGATCGCCGCCAGCGGCAAGTGCCTGGAAGGCGTGCCGGGCATGGGGTTCGTCATCGTGCGCAAGGCGGTGCTCGAGGCCCGCGCCGGCAACGCCCACTCGCTCGCGATGGACCTGCACGACCAGTACGTGTACATGGAGAAGACGACGCAGTGGCGCTACACGCCGCCGACGCACGTCGTCGCCGCGCTGCGCGTGGCGGTGGACCAGTTCAGGGAAGAAGGCGGCCAGCCCGCGCGGCTCGCGCGGTACACGCGCAACTGCGAAGCGCTCGTGAACGGCATGGCCGGACTCGGGTTCCGCACGTTCCTGCCCGCGGCGGTGCAGGCGCCGATCATCGTCACCTTCCACGCGCCGGCCGATCCTGCGTACGACTTCAGGACGTTCTACGAGAAGACGCGCGAGCGCGGCTACATCCTGTACCCGGGCAAGCTCACGCAGGTCGAGACGTTCCGGGTCGGCTGCATCGGAGCGATCGACGACAACGAGATGCGCAACGTCGTCGGCGCAGTCGGCGAGACGCTGCGGGACATGGGAATCAAGCAGGTCGCGCCGGCGGCGGAGCGCCGGGCCGCGTAGCGGTCACGCGGCCTTCAGCGCCACCACGCCCAGCACCACCGCGACGACGCCCGCCCAGCGGCGCGGCGTCAGCTTCTCGTGCAGCAGTCGCGCGCCGATCAGCGTGGCGAACAGCACCGACGTCTCGCGCAGCGAGGCGACCAGCGCGACCGGCGCCTTGGTCATTGCCCACACCGAGATCGCATACGCGCCCGCCGAGAGCGCGCCGCCAACGAGGCCGCGGGTCCGCCGGCGGTCCAGCGCGTCGATGAACGCCGCGCGGTGCCGGACCAGCATGTACGCGGTGAAGGGAAGCGCGTCGAGCACGAACAGCCACACGATGTAGGCCCACGCGTCGCCGGCCAGCCGGGCCCCGGTGCCGTCGATGATCGTGTAGACCGCGATCACCAGCGCGTTCATCAGCGCGAAGCCGACCGCCCGTCCCGACGGCGAGTGATGGACCGTCCGCAGCGCCAGCGCGACGACGCCGGCCGAGATCAGCAGCATCCCGAGCCAGTTGAGCGCGCCCGGCATCTCCCGCAGCGTGACGATCCCGAGCACGCCGGTGATCAGCGGCGCCACGCCGCGCATCAACGGGTACACCAGCGACAGGTCGCCGGACCGGTACGCGTTGATCATCAGGTAGTAGTAGGCGATGTGGATCGTCACCGAGGCGCCGATGTACGGCCAGCTCTCGACGGCGGGAACCGGAACGACGAAGATGAACGGCAGCGCGACCAGGCCGGCGCCGGCGACGATCGCCGCGGTGTCGAGCAGGACATCGCCGCCGCCCTTGATCATCGCGTTCCAGCTCGCGTGCAGCAGCGCGGCGAACAGGACGGCGAAGGAGATCGTGAGGCTCAAGGCGGCGTGGAGGCGATGTGAGTGGCGAAGGCGCCATGCCCCTGTCGCGTGGCGCCGCGCGCATCGTACCGGCAACCTTCGGACGGGCGGCAAGCCTTGCGGCGCCAGCGGCTGCATTTGGTCAAGCCGGCCCGCGCCAACGCTGCCAAGCTGCGCAATGTATGGGTGCCTTCACGGAGCAACGATGCGACCGATCCGCACTGCCCTTTCCTGCGCACTTCTCGCGGCGACCGCACTCGGCAGCGCGCAGGCGCAGAGCGTCGGTGGCATCCGCGGTGACCGCGGCGACCGCGTCCTCAGGCCCGGCACGATCCCGGCCGAGGAGAACTTCGCGCCAATGGCGATCGGCGTGCACGAAGTGCTGTCGGTGCGCACGGCGGACCGCGTGGTGCGGCTTCGCGACAAGGAAGGCAAGGTGGCCGACGTGCACGTCCAGGAGCACGTCTACGACCTGTCGAAGCTGAAACCGGGCGACAAGGTGAAGGTCGACTTCTTCCAGCCGAACCAGGGCGACCCGCGGGTGCGCGCCGCGGGCATCTGGCCGGTCGACTAGCGCCGGACGCGCAGCCTCAGGGCGGCAGGACCGCGTCGGCCGGCGTGTAATCGAGGTTCAGCGCCTTCGCCACGGCCTTGTAGGTCACTTTCCCGGCCGCGATGTTCAGGCCGGCCTTCAGGTGCGGGTTCTCCGACAACGCGCGGCGCCAGCCCTTGTCCGCGAGTTGCAGCGCGAAGGGCAGTGTGGCGTTGTTCAGGGCATGGGTCGACGTCCGAGGCACGGCGCCCGGCATGTTCGCCACCATGTAGTGGACGACGCCGTCGACCACGTAGGTCGGGTCGGCGTGGGTCGTCGCCCGCGACGTCTCGCAACTGCCGCCCTGGTCGATGGCCACGTCGACGATCACCGAGCCGCGCTTCATCTGCGGCAGCATCGCCTTGGTCACGAGCTTGGGCGCGGCGTCGCCCGGGATCAGCACGCCCGAGATGACGAGGTCGGCCTGCAGCACCTCGCGCTCGACGTTGTCTCGGTTCGAGAACAGCGTCATCGCGCGCCCGTTGAACATCGCGTCGATGCGACGCAGAGCATCGATCGACTTGTCGATCACGATGACCTGCGCGCCGGTGCCGACCGCCATCTGCGCCGCGTTGGTGCCGACCATGCCGGCGCCGAGGATCACGATGCGTCCGGGCTCGACGCCGGGAACGCCACCGAGCAGCAGGCCCATGCCGCCCGCGGACCGTTCGAGGCAACGCGCGCCTGCCTGGACGGCGAGGCGGCCGGCGACTTCGGACATCGGCGCCAGCAGCGGGAGCCCGCCGGACGGAGACGTGACGGTTTCGTAGGCGACGCAGATCGCGCCGCTGCGGACGAGGCCGGCCGCCTGCTCCGCATCCGGCGCGAGGTGCAGGTACGTGAAGAGGATCTGGCCTTCGCGCAGCATCGCACGCTCGATCGCCTGCGGCTCCTTGACCTTGACGATCATCTCGGCGCGCTGGAACACGTCCTCGGCAGCAGCCGTGATCTGCGCTCCGGCGCGGCGGTAGTCGTCGTCGCTCGCGCCGATGCCGATGCCGGCGTCGGTCTGCACCAGCACCGTGTGGCCGTGGGCCACCATCTCGCGCACCGACGAGGGCGTGAGCCCGACGCGGTACTCGTGGACCTTGATCTCCTTCGGAACGCCGACCAGCATCTTCTTCTCCTTGTTGTCAGCTCTTCACGCGCAGCGAAGCGGCATCGTATGGGGCTTTCAGCGAGACGGACGCCGGATACCGCTCGCCGGCGAGGTCGATCTCCCAGCGGCCTGCCTCGAGCCACTCCTTCGTCAGTGGCGCGTCGCCCGCGTTGACGATGCCCAGCGCCACCGGGCGGCCGATCGTGTGTCCGAACGCGGCCGAGGTGGCGAACCCGGCCGGAGCGCCGTCGCGCAGGATCAGCTCGCCGCCCCACAGGTTCGTGTGCGGCGCATCGACGACGAGCGAGACCACGCGCCGCGACGGCACCTGTCCCTTCAGGGCCGCGAGCTTCGCGCGGCCCTTGAACCCGCCCGGCTTGTCGAGCGCAACGGCGAATGCCAGTCCGGCTTCGTAAGGAGTGATGTCCGGCGAAAGCTCGCGGCCCCACGCGCGGTAGCCCTTCTCGAGCCGCAGCGAGTCGATCGCGTAATAGCCGGCATTGGCCACTCCCAGGTCGCGACCCGCGGCGAGCAACGTCTCGTAGACGCCGACCGCGAACTCGACCGGCGTGTACAGCTCCCAGCCGAGCTCGCCGACGTAGGTCAGGCGAGTCGCCCGCACCGTCGCGTAGCCGAGGTCGATCTCGCGCGAGGTGCCGAACGGAAAGGCATCGTTGGCGAAGTCGTCTGTCGACGCGCGCTGCATCAGCTCGCGCGAGCGCGGACCCATCACGGCGATCATGGCGAACATCGCGGTGACGTCGACGACCGCGCAGCGCAGGCTCGTCTTCGCGAGCTCCCGCTCGATGACGTCGCGGTCGCGCACCGCCTGCGCGCTGCCCGTCACGACCATGTACTCGTCGACCTGGACGCAGGTGATCGTGAAGTCGCTCTCGTAGCCGCCGCGCTCGTTCAGCATGCCGGTGTACACGGTGCGGCCGGGCTCGGCCGGCACCACGTTCGCGACGAGCCGGTCGAGCAGCGCGCGGGCGTCCGGTCCCTTCACCAGCAGCTTCGCGAACGAGCTCATGTCGAACAGCGCGACGCGCTCGCGGCAGGCGCGGTGCTCCTCGGCCACCCACGGATGCCAGTTCTGGTGGCCCCAGCCGTACTCGATGCTTGCCTCGGCGGGCGAGGGCGCGAAGAAGTTGGCGCGCTCCCATCCCATCTTCGAACCGAAGCAGGCGCCGGCGTCGCGCAGGTGCGCGTACAGCGGCGAGCGCCGGAACGGCCGAGCGCTGTCGAGTTCGCGGTTCGGCCACGGCATCTTGTAGTGCAGGCCGAGCACTTCCCTGATGCGGTCCGGCAGCCAGCTCTCGTTGCCGTTGAAGCGCGCGAAGCGGCGGATGTCGACCGGCCACAGGTCGAGCGTCGGTTCGCCCTGCACGATCCACTCGGCAAGCGCCTTGCCGGCGCCGCCGGCGGAAGCGATGCCCATCGAGTTGAAGCCGCCGCCGACCCAGACGTTCGCGAGCCCGGGCGCGGGGCCGAGGATGAAGTTGTTGTCCGCGGTGAACGACTCGGGACCGTTGTAGAACTGCTTGACCTGCGCGGTCTCGAGTGCCGGCACGCGCAGGATCGCGTTCTCCATCAGGATCTGGAACGCGTCCCAGTTGTCGGGCAGCAACTGGAACTCGAAGTTCTCGGGGATGCCGCCGCGGTGCCGCGCGCTCTGCAGCCATGGCGTGGCGTCGGGCTCGAAACCGCCCATCAGCAGGCCGCCGACTTCCTCCTTGAAGTAGATATAGCCGTCGGGATCGCGCATAACGGGCAGGTCGCGGAACACGCCGGGAATCACGTCGGTGACGATGTAGAAGTGCTCGCAGGAGAACAGCGGCACGGTGACCCCCATGCGGTGCCCCATCTCCCGCGACCACTGGCCCCCGCAGAGCACGACGACGTCGGTCGCGATCGTGCCCATGCGTCCGTGCTTGTCGTTCCACTCGAGCGTGCGCACGCTCCGGCGGCCGTCGGCATTGACGAGCGTGGGTTCCGTGACGCGCACGCCTTCGAAGATCTTCACCCCGCGGTTGCGCGCCCCCTTCGCGAGCGCGAGCGTCAGGTCGGCGGGGTTCGCCTTGCCGTCGCCCGGGAGCCACACGGCGCCCTGCAGGTCGTCGGTGCGCATCAGCGGGAAGAGCCGGCCGGCCTCGGCGGCGCCGATCACGTCGCACGCCACGCCGTAGGCACGCGCCACGGCGGCCGTGCGTTTCAGCTGGACCATGCGATCGGACGTGCGCGCGACCGCGAGCGAGCCGCACTTCTTCCAGCCGGTCGCGAGCCCCGTCTCGGCCTCGAGGTTGGCGTACAGGTCCGTCGAGTACCGGATGAGGCGCGTCATGCTTTCGTGCGCGCGCAACTGCCCGACGAGGCCGGCTGCGTGCCAGGTCGTGCCGGACGTGAGGCGGCCCTGCTCGAGCAGCACCACATCCGTCTGTCCGAGCTGGCTGAGGTGATACGCCACCGAGCAACCCATGATGCCGCCGCCGATGACGACGATGCGGGCGGCGCCCGGCGGCACTGCGGTCGAGATGAAGGTGTCGCTCATGCCGCGCTGTCCCCTTGTCGTTCTTGTTCCGCGCGCGCCCGCCCGGCCGCCCGAAGGGCGTGCGCCTGACCAGTCCCGAGCGGCTGCGAAGCAGCCGTGCCGTGATGGGTGCACGTGCGAGGCGAAGCCTCGCGTACACCCATCACGCCTGCCGCAGGTGCCACGCTTTCGGCCGGGTGAAGGTCTCGATGCCGTAGGTCGACAGCGTCAGGCCCACGCCGGAGTGGCCGACGCCGCTCCATGGCAGCCGCGGGCTGACCCGGTCGCAGCAGTTCCAGTACACCGAGCCGGCGCGCACGCGCGCGAGGACGGCGCGCGCGCGCGCTTCGTCCTTCGTGTAGACGCCGGCGGTCAGCCCGTACTCGGTGTCGTTCATCAGCTGCACCGCCTCGTCGTCGCTCCCGACCTTCTGGATGCCGATGATCGGGCCGAAACTTTCCTCGCGCATCAGCGCCATCGAGTGGTCGACGTGGCTGAACACGGTGGGCTGGAACCAGTGGCCGGGCGCGGGCAGGCGCGCGCCGCCGACGAGCAGCTTCGCGCCCTTGTCCTTTGCATCCGCCACCTGACGCTCGAGCACGTCGAGCTGCGGGGCGCGCGTCAGCGGTCCGATGTACGTGTCTTCGCTGCCCGGATCGCCCAGCCTGAACCCCCGGACTTCCGCGACGAAGGCGTCGACGAACGCGTCGTGGACCGCCTCGTGCACGTAGATGCGCTCGACCGAGCAGCAGCTCTGCCCGGCGTTGTACATCGCGCCGTCGGCCAGCGAAGCCGCGGCGGCCGCGACGTCGACGTCTTCGCAGACGTACGTCGGGTCCTTGCCGCCGAGCTCGAGTTGCAGCTTGATCATCCGCGGCCCGACCTCCTGGGCGATCCGTGCGCCCGTCGCGTACGAGCCGGTGAAGAAGACGCCATCGACGGGCTGCGCCAGGACCGTGCGGCCCACCTCGCCGGCGCCGATGACGACGGCGAACACGTCCTGGGGAACGCCGGCGAGGTGCAGCAGCTTGCCGATCTCCAGGCCGGTCAGCGTCGCGAACTCCGACGGCTTGTAGAGCACCGCGTTGCCGGCGAGCAGCGCCGGCACGAACACGTTGGCGCCGACGAAGTACGGGTAGTTCCACGCCGAGATGTTGGCGATCACGCCAAGCGGCTCGTGCGAGATCACTTCGCGCATCCCGCCTTCGTCGTGCACCTGCCGCGGCGCGAGCGTCCCGTCGGCGGCCGCCAGGAAGAAGTCGATGCGGGCGAGCAGGCCGGCGAGTTCGTTGCGCGACTGCCTGATCGGTTTGCCGACTTCGGAAGTGAGGATCGCCGCCAGCCGTTCGGTCTCGCGCACGACTTCCTCGCGGAAGCGACGGATGGCGGCCAGCCGTGTCGACAGCGGTGTTGCGGCCCACACCGGCTGCTCGGCGCGCGCGGCGCGGCACTTCGCCGCGACCGACTCGGCCGTGTCCTTCGGCAGTTCGGCGATCACGCGGCCGTTCGCGGGGTTGACGATGTTCAGCATGGTCGGAATGAAAATCGGGGTCAGACCCCGATGCCTGCGCTTTCGTTGCGGGAGACTCGGGCGGCCTGCAGGAACTCGGCGAGCAGCGGATCGCCGGACAGGAGGTCGCTGCGTGTCCAGTCGTGGAACTCGGGATGCCACTGCACGGCCGCGACGTACGAAGGGCCGCTCCAGCGGAAGGCCTCGACGATGCCGTCGTCCGGCGACACCGCCTCGACGACGAAGTCCCGGGCAAGGTCCTTCACGGCCTGGTGGTGGACGCTGTTGACCGTCGCGCGGGTCACGCCCGGATGCAGGGCCGCGAGCCGCGTGCCGGCGATGAGATCGACGGCGTGGAAGTTCTGGTCGTAGAGCCCGGCGTCCCGGTGGCTGCGCGCGCCCGGCCGCTGCGTGCCGATGTCCTGGTACAGCGTCCCGCCGAACGCGACGTTGAGCACCTGCAGGCCGCGACACACTCCGAGCACCGGCTTGCGGGCGTCGATGAACGCGCGCAGCAGCGCGATCTCGTACTCGTCGCGCACGCGGTCGCCGGTCCACTCGGGGCGCAGCGGCGTCTCGCCGTAACTGCCCGGCCACATGTCCGAACCGCCCTCGAGCACGAGTCCGTCGAGCAGCGTCGCGTAGTCGGCGAGCGTCACGTCGCCGCGTCTCGTCGGCCCGTCCGGCGACGGAATCACGACCGCCAGCGCGCCGGCCGACTGCACCCAGTGCACGATCGACTGCTCGACGTACTGCAGCGTCTTGCCGGTGAAGACGGGGCGCTGCGGGTCGGCGTGGAAGAAGCACGCCGAGATGCCGATGCGGGGACGCGCGCTCATCCGGGGAGGGAACTCAAAGCGCCTGCTCGAAGAAGCGCGTGAAGTCCGCGCGCGTGCACGGCCGCGGATTGGTCTGGTGGCAGATGTCCTTCTCGGCGATGTCCGCCATCGCCGCGATCTGCTCCTTCTTCACGCCGACCGACGACAGCGACGGCGCGATCCCGATCGCGCGCTTGAGCTCGCCGAGCCAGCGGATGAAGCCGGCGCCGTCCGTCGCTCCGACCACGTGCGCGAGTTCGGCGAACTTGCCCTCCGCGGCTTCGAGGTTGAACCGCATGACCGGCTCGAGCATCAGCGCATTGGCGAGTCCGTGGTGCAGGTCGCACACGGCGCCGAGTGCGTGCGCGCACGAGTGCACGGCGCCGAGGTCCTTCTGGAAGGCGATCGCCCCCATCATCGACGACATCATCATGTCGGCGCGCGCCTGCCGGTTGCGGCCGTCCTTCACGGCCGCCGCCAGCGCCCGCGCGCCGATCCGCACGCCTTCCAGCGCGATGCCGTCGCACAACGGGTGGTAGGCGGGCGACAGGTAGGACTCGATGTTGTGGGTCAGCGCGTCCATGCCGGTGGCCGCGGTGACGGCAGGCGGCAGGTCGAACGTCAGTTCCGGGTCGGCGAACACGACCTTCGCCAGCAGCTTCGGCGAGAACACCACGCGCTTCACGTGCGTGGCGTCGTCGCTCACCACGCTCGATCGCCCGACTTCGGATCCGGTGCCGCTCGTCGTCGGCACGGCGACGAAGTACGGCAGTTCGTCGACGATCGGCTTCACCTGGGGGTGATCCCACACGTACTCCATCACGTGACCGTCGTGCACCGCCATCAGCGCGACGACCTTGGCGACGTCGAGCGCCGCGCCGCCGCCGAAGCCGATCACGCAGTCGGCCCGGTGCGCCTTGTAGGCGGCCTGCCCCGCCATCACCTGCGCAGCGGTCGGATTGCCCTGCACCCCGTTGAAGATGCCGACGTCGAGCCCGGTGTCGAGGTGCGCGATGAAGTGCTTCATCACCGGCAGCGCGGCGAGCGCCTTGTCGGTGACGATCAGCGGGCGGCGCAGGCCACGGTCGCGCAGGTGCACGCCGGCCATCTTGCTCGCGCCCGCCCCGAAGTGGACGGTCGTCGGAAAGGAGAAGTGCGAAATCGTCATGGTGTCCTGTGAGGGTTCAGCGAATCCGGGTCCGGCCCATTTCTAGCATGTCGCCCGGCCACGGCACGCTGTCGATGTTCGGGCGCAACACCCAGGTCGGGGTGCGCCGGTACAGTGAAACCGGCGGCAGGTGTTCACTCATCGCGCGCAGCGCATCGGCGATCAGCGCGACGCCATCAGATGATCTCGAAGTAGCGCTTCAACTCCCAGTCGGTCACGGCGTCCTGCCACTGCCGCCACTCCCACTCGCGGGTCAGCGCGAAGTGCTCTACGAACGTGTCACCGAGCCAGTCGCGCGCGACTGCGCTCTCCTTGAAGATCGCGGTCGTCTCGCGGAGCGAGCGCGGTGCGCGCGGCACGTTCTCCGACCCCTGGTTGGTGCCGGTGATCGGCGGGGCGGTCAGCTTCAGACCCTTCTCGACGCCGTGCATCCCGGCGGCGACCAGCGCGGCGACGGCGAGGTACGGGTTGATGTCCGCGCCCGGGCACCGCGTCTCCAGACGTGTGCTCTTGGGCGAGCCCGGGATCACGCGGAAGCTCGCGGTGCGGTTGTCGATCGCCCACGTGGGCTTCACCGGCGCCCAGAAGCCGTCGACCAGCCGCTTGTAGCTGTTGACGGTCGGCCAGAACATCGGCGCGAACTCCATCAGGACGGCGACCTGCCCCGCAAGATAGCTCTCGAAGAGCTTGCTCATGCCGGCGCGCCCCCTGGCGTCGTGGAAGAGGTTCTTCCTGCCGTCGGACAGCGACTGGTGCACGTGGCCGCTGCAGCCCGGCAGGTCCTTGTGCCACTTCGCCATGAAGCTCGGGATGATCCCGTACGACGCGCCGATCTCCTTCGCGCCGCTCTTGAACAGCACGCCGCGGTCGGCGCACTCGAGCGCGTCGGAGAACTGCAGCGCGGCTTCGTACACGCCGGGGCCCGTCTCGGTATGCAGTCCCTCGATCGGCACGCGGAACAGCAGCAGCTTGTCCATCAGCGCGTTGAAATACTCGCGGTTGGCGTTCGCGCGCAGCAGCGAGTAGCCGAACATGCCCGGCGTGACGGGCGTGGGATCGACGCCCTTCTTCGCGGCCCAGCTCTGCGGCGTCTCTGCGAAGTTGAACCACTCGAACTCCAGTCCGCACATCGGCTGGAAGCCGAGCTTGCCGGCGCGCGCGATGACGCGCTTCAGCGTCTGGCGCGGGCAGATCGGATACGGCTTGCCGTCATGGGTGACGAAGTCGCCGAGGAAGAACGGAACGTGGTCGTCCCAGGGGACGTTGCGCCCGGTCGACAGGTCGAGGCTGACCATGGCGTCCGGAAACCCGTGCTGCCAGCCCGTGACCCGGGTGTTGTCGTAGACCGAATCCATCATGTCCCAGCCGAACACCACGTCGCAGAAGCCGAATCCGCCCTCGACCGCGGACATGAACTTGTCCTTGTGCAGGTACTTGCCGCGCAGGACGCCGTCGACGTCGGTGACGGCCACCTTCACCTTGCCGCAGGCCGAACTCTGGACGGTCTTCAGGGGATCGCGCGGATCGCGGCCGGCCGAGGTCGGCAGCTTCGTTCTTGTTGCCATCGGGCTTGTCTCCTCTGCGAGCGGGCGAGTCTGACGCACCGGCGTCGGGTTGTGCAAACAACCGCGTCCGGGGCGGGCGGCGCGCCAGGGGCGGATCCGGGCTCTTGATAGGGCCGGGTGCTGGCCCCATCTTCCCCGCGTGGCTTTTGATCTCTCCCTTTACAATTCAAGCAATTAGCAATTGCGAGGCAGCCATGCCCATCTACGCTTACAAGTGCGCCGACTGTGGCCACGAGAAGGAAGTGCTGCAGAAGATCAGCGACGCGCCCCTGACCGATTGCCCCAGTTGCGGCCACCCGTCGATGGCGAAGATGGTGACGGCGGCCGGCTTCCAGCTGAAGGGCAGCGGCTGGTACGCCACCGACTTCCGCAACAAGGACTCGGGCGGCAAGGGCGGCAAGGCTGACGGCAAGACCGAGAGCGCCAACGACGCCAAGGTCGACAGCGGCTCGGCGTCGACCACGGCGGCTGCCGCTGCCGCCAGCGCGCCCGCATGCGGCAGCGGCGGTTGCCCTTCCTGCAACTGACGACATCGTCCAGCCCGGCGCGCCCGCGCGCCCAGGACCTCGCCAGATCGTGAGCGCGCCATGTTGAGGAAATACCTGATCGCCGGCCTGCTGATCTGGCTGCCGCTGGCCATCACGCTGTGGGTGCTCGACTTCATCGTCACGACGATGGACCGCACCCTCACGGTGCTGCCGGCGAGCCTGCATCCCGACCAGGTGCTCGGTTTCCACATGCCGGGGCTCGGGCTCGTAATGTCGGTGATCATCCTGCTCGTCACCGGAGCGCTCGCGGCCAACATCATCGGCGCGCGGATGTTCGCGTGGTGGGAGGCGGTGCTGGTGAAGATCCCGATCGTGCGGCCGATCTACTCCGGTGTGAAGCAGATCTCGGACACGCTGTTCGCATCGAAGGGCCAGTCGTTTCGCAAGGTCGTGCTGATCGAGTTTCCGAACCGCGGCCGGTGGACCTTCGGCTTCGTCGTCGGGGCGCCCGGAGCGGCGATCGAGCGCGAGACCGCCGGCGACCTGATCACCGTGTACGTACCGACCGCGCCCAACCCCACGTCGGGCTACGTCCTGATGGTGCGGCCTTCCGAAGTGAAGGAACTCGACGTCACCGTCGACGATGCGCTCAAGTTCCACCTGTCGATGGGCGTCGTGGCGCCGACCGCGCGTGCTCCCCGGTCCGCCCTCACCACCGAAGGTCCCGGCATTCCGGGTTGATCCATCCGGGTTGAGGGCAGGTGCCTTCCCCTTTAAGCTAGCGGCCATGCAATCGCCTCTCTGCGCCCGCTTCGCCATCGCTGCCCAGCGAGGCCGGGTCGCGTCCCTCGCCCGAGCGCTCGCGAACGCACGAAACCGGTAGGGCCGGGCGGTTGGCGACCGTTCGGCCCGCCTGTCGGGTGCCTCCCGACGAAGACGCTGACTTCCAGGAACACGACACACTCGGCGGGCCGCGGCCAGCCAACGACAAGCGGAGCTTTTATGCGTACGGAATATGCAGGCCTGGTGGATGCGAAGTTCATCGGCCAGGCCGTCACCCTCTTCGGATGGGTGCACCGGCGCCGTGACCACGGCGGCGTCGTCTTCATCGACCTGCGGGACCGCGAGGGCCTGGTGCAGGTGGTCTGCGACCCGGACCGCCCCGAAGTCTTCGGGCAGGCGGAGAAGGTGCGCAACGAGTACTGCCTGAAGATCACCGGCATGGTGCGCAGGCGCCCGGAAGGCACGGTCAACACCAACCTCGTGTCGGGCGAGATCGAGGTGCTGGCGCAGGAGCTGACGATCCTGAACCCTTCGGTCGCGATTCCGTTCCAGCTCGACGACGACAACCTGTCCGAGACCACGCGCCTCACGCATCGCGTGCTGGACCTGCGCCGCCTGCCGATGCAGAAGAACCTGATGCTGCGCTACAAGGTCGCGATGGCGGTCCGCAAGTTCCTCGACGCGCACGGGTTCGTCGACATCGAGACGCCGATGCTCACGAAGAGCACGCCGGAAGGCGCGCGCGACTACCTCGTGCCGTCGCGCGTGCACGCCGGCGAGTTCTTCGCGCTGCCGCAGTCGCCGCAGCTCTTCAAGCAGCTGCTGATGATCGCCGGCTTCGACCGCTACTACCAGATCGTCAAGTGCTTCCGCGACGAGGACCTGCGCGCCGACCGCCAGCCCGAGTTCACGCAGATCGACGTCGAGACCTCCTTCCTCGACGAGACCGAGATCCGCGCGCTGATGGAGGAGATGATCCGCACCGTGTTCGACGAGGTGCTGGGCGTCAAGCTGCCGAACCCGTTCCCGGTGATGACCTACGGCGATGCCATGCGCCGGTACGGCTCCGACAAGCCGGACCTGCGCGTGAACCTCGAGCTGACCGACGTCACCGACGCGGTGGCGGACGTCGAGTTCAAGGTCTTCAAGGCCGCCGCCGAGATGAAGGACGGGCGAGTCGTGGCGCTGCGCATTCCCGCCGGCGGCGAGATGCCGCGCTCGGAGATCGACGGCTACACCGAGTTCGTGAAGATCTACGGGGCGAAGGGCCTCGCGTACATCAAGGTCAACGAGGCGGCGAAGGGGCGCGACGGCCTGCAGAGCCCGATCGTCAAGAACCTGAACGACGCCGCGCTCGCAACGGTCCTGCAGCGCACGGGCGCGGCCGATGGCGACGTGATCTTCTTCGGGGCCGACCGCGCGAAGGTGGTCTACGACTCGCTCGGCGCGTTGCGCACGAAGATCGGGCACAGCGAGTTCGGCCGCGCGCACGGCCTGTCGGCCGAGGGCTGGAAGCCGCTGTGGGTGATCGACTTCCCGATGTTCGAGTACGACGAGGAGGCCAACCGCTACGTCGCCGCGCACCACCCGTTCACGAGCCCGAAGGAAGGCCACGAGGACTACCTCGCGACCGACCCGGCGAAGGCGCTCGCCAAGGCCTACGACATGGCGCTGAACGGCTGGGAGATCGGCGGCGGGTCGGTGCGGATCCACCGCGAGGACGTGCAGAGCAAGGTGTTCCGCGCGCTGAAGATCGACGCCGCCGAAGCGAAGCTGAAGTTCGGCTTCCTGCTCGACGCGCTGCAGTATGGCGCGCCGCCCCACGGCGGGATCGCCTTCGGCCTCGACCGCATCGTGACGATGATGGCGGGCGCCGAGTCGATCCGCGACGTGATCGCGTTCCCGAAGACGCAGCGCGCGCAGTGCCTGCTCACGCAGGCGCCGAGCGCCGTCGACGAGAAGCAGCTGCGCGAACTGCACATCCGGCTGCGCAATGCGGAGCCGAAGACGGCGGAGCCCCGGGTCGCCTGATCGCGCTGGCGATGAGTGCCGACGCGTGGACCGACGGGACGGCGCCCGGCGCGCCGTCCCCGAAGATCCCGGAGTCGGTGCTCGTCGTGATCTACACGCGCGCGCTCGACGTGCTGCTCCTCGAGCGCGCCGATCACGCGGGGTTCTGGCAGTCGGTCACCGGGAGCCGGGCCGCGATCGACGAGCCGCTGCGCGCGACCTGCGCGCGCGAGGTGGCCGAGGAAACCGGCCTCGCGTCCCCGGCCGAGACGTTCGACGACTGGAACGTGACTCACCGGTACGAGATCTACGCGCACTGGCGCAGCCGGTATGCGCCCGACGTTACGCATAATACGGAGCATGTCTTTGGACTCTGCGTTCCTCAGCGCTTCGAACCCGTTCTGGCTCCGGCCGAGCACACGCGCTACCGCTGGCTGCCGTGGCGCGATGCCGCGGACGCCTGCTTCTCCTGGACCAATGCCGGGGCGATCCGGCGACTCGAGTCGCTGGGTGCGGGGCGCTAGCGCGCTGGCGCTGTGCGCGACGGTCGCGCTGGCGGGCTGCGCCACGGTCGAACCGGCGGACCCGTACGCCGTCGAGCCGATCGCGCGCCACCTCGAACGCGATGACAACGTCGGCTACTGCGCGCGCCTGTTCGCCGACATCGATCGTCGCGTCGACGCGCTCGCGGCGCGCGACGCGGAGGCGCCACGCATCGCCGGCTTTCCGTACCTCCGGGTCGACCGCCTCGCTGCTGCGCTCGCGCCCCGGGCAGAGTTCGACGGTCCGGCGCGCAAGGCCTGGCTCGCCAGGCTCGCCACGCTCGACGACGCCGGCCGGACCGCGGAGCTCGCCAACGCGATGCTGCCGTCCGACGATCTTGCCCGGTGCCGCGTGCTGCTCGGGGCGACGGACGCCGCGTCGATCGACTCGCTGAGAGCGCGGGCGCGGGTGCCCGATGCGTACAGCGCAGGCGCGCGCGTCATCGGCCTGTATCCGGTGACACAGCTGCTGGTCGCCGCCAACGAGGCCCGCTGGCAGGAGGAGACGCGGGCCGTGTTCGCGTTGCCGCTCGACCAACTGCCGGTGCAAGGTCGGCTGACGCGCTTCGGCGTGCGAACCGCATGGCCGGTTCCCGAGGTCGCGCTTCCCGTGCCGGGCGACCCGCTCGGACTGCCTGTGCTGTCGCGTCTCGACCGGACCGCGCTGCTGGTGCGGCACGCGCCGCTGCTCGAGGTCGACGTGCGAGCAGCGTACGACCGCCCGGGCGAACTGGGCCTGGACAGCACCGGTCTTCCGGTCGTCGATCCGGAGCAGCCGGTCGCCTATACGCGTGTCACTCACGCGCTCTTCGAGGACGGCGCACGCCTCCAGCTCGTCTACAGCTTCTGGTTCAGCGAACGTCCGGCGCGCGACGTGCTCGATCCGCTGTCCGGACGCATCGACGGCCTGGTCTGGCGCGTGACGCTCGACAAGGACGGCAACCCGCTCGTGTACGACGCGATGCGTCCGAGCGGGCGCAATCACCTGTTCTTTCCCACGGAGCGCGTCGTCGCCCGGCCGCAGGCGGACACGCTCGACGAGCGCATGTTCTCGCCGCAGGCGGTGCGCGCGCCGAAGCGCGATGAGGTCGTCGTCCTGCGCATCGAGTCGGGCACGCACTACCTGCAGCGGGTGTCGGTCGAGCCGCGCGCGCAGCCGGCGGTGCGCTACCAGCTCGACGACGACCGGCGCCCGACGACGTTGCCGAGCGCGGCCGGCGGCACGCGCAGCGTCTTTGGCGTCGACGGCCTGATGCCCGGGACGGAACGTGGCGAACGCCACTTGCTGTGGCCCACCGGCGTCGCGTCGCCCGGGCAGATGCGGCAGTGGGGACATCACGCGACGGCGCTCGTCGGACGCCGCCACTTCGACGACCCGCACCTGCTCGGTTCCTACTTCGCGCTGCGTCCTGCGGCGTCCACCGCCAAGGCCCCATGAAGCTTCGCGTCGCCACCTACAACATCCACAAGGGCGTGATGGGCCTGCGGCCGAAGGTTCGCATCCACGACGTGCGGCTCGCGCTGAACACGATCGACGCCGACATCGTGTTCCTGCAGGAGGTGCAGGACCGCAACGAGCGCATGGCCAGGCGCAAGGGCTATCCGGAAGGCACGCAGCTGGACTACCTGTGCACCGGCAGCTACCTGCACCGCGCCTACGGCATGAACGCCGTCTATCCGCACGGGCACCACGGCAACGCGATCGTGTCGCGTCACGAGATAGGGGTGTTCCTGAACCATGACATCTCCGACCACGTGCTGGAGAAGCGCGGCCTGCTGCACGCGGTGTCGCATTACAAGGGCCGGAACGGCTCGGTCGAGATCCACCTGATCAACACGCACTTCGGCCTGATCAAGAGGAGCCGCGTGCGGCAGGCGGCGTTTCTCGTCGACTTTGTCCGCTCCGAGGTTCCTCCCGGCGCGCCGCTGATCATCGCCGGCGATTTCAACGACTGGCAGCGCACCGCCGACAAGGTGCTGCACGACGAACTCGACGTGGTCGAGGCCGCATCCGAGTTCAATCGCCGCAACGGCAGTCCCCGGCTGATGGACCGCCTGATGCCGTGGCGCGAGCCGAAGCGCGCGCCGGTCGCGCGCACCTTCCCGAGCGTGATGCCGTGGCTCATGCTCGACCGCATCTACGTCCGCGGCCTCCACGTGCACGACGTAAGGGTGCCCCGAGGGCTGGAGTGGTCGCAGCGATCCGACCACATGCCGCTGATCGCCGACCTCGAGGTCAAGTGAACCCCGCCTCGCCGTGGGCGCGACGGCGGCTCGAGCGGTCGCTCACCACGCGGCCGCTGGTCTACGGCGGCAACCGGATCGAACTGCTGCGCAGCGGTGCCGAGTTCTTCCCGCGCCTGCTGGCCGCGATCGACGCCGCGCGCGCGTCGGTGCACCTGGAGACTTACATCTTCGAGCTCGACGCCGTCGGCGTGCGCGTGGCCGATGCGCTGCTGGCTGCAGCCGGCCGCGGCGTCGCGGTCCACCTGCTCGTCGACGCCTTCGGGTCCCAGAACGCGGTCCCGCAGTTGCGCGAGCGCATGGCCGCGGGCGGAGTCCGGCTCCGTGTGTTCCGTCCGGGCACCTGGTGGCGCCCCGAGCGGCGACTGCTGCGGCGCTTGCATCGCAAGATCGCCGTGGTGGACGACCGGATCGCCTTCGTCGGCGGCATCAACATCATCGACGACCACCATCATCCCGGCGCCTACGGTGCCGGCATCGGCCCGCGCTACGACTTCGCCGTGGCGTGCGAGGGGCCGCTGGTGGGCCTCATCGCGTTCGTCGTGAAGCGACTGTGGTGGACGGTGGCGGTGGGGAACCGGCAGCCCGGTGAGGCTCCGCCGCGGTACATCGGACCCTCGACCCCGCTCCCGGAGAACATGCGCGCCGCGCTGCTGCTGCGGGACAACCTGCAGCATCGCCGGACCATCGAGCGTGCCTACCTCGAGGGCATCGAAGGCGCGCGCCGGGAGATCCTGATCGCTTCCGCCTACTTCCTCCCGGGGCGGAAGCTGACCCAGGCGCTGTGCGCGGCGGCGCGGCGCGGGGTGCGGGTGCGGCTGCTGCTGCAGGGTCGTGTCGAGTACCGGTTGCAGCACTACGCGCAGCAGGCGCTGTACGGGCAACTGGTGCAGGCGGGCGTTCAGCTCCACGAGTACACGCCGAGTTTCCTGCACGCCAAGGTCGCGGTCTTCGACGAGGTCTGGTCGACCGTCGGATCGAGCAACATCGACCCGTACAGCCTGCTGCTCGCGCGCGAGGCGAACGTCGCGGTCATCGACCAGGGCTTCGCGGTGCAGTTGCGCGGCGAGCTGGAGCGCGCGATCGAACTCGGGTCGGTGGCCGTCCAGGCGCCGGCGCTGGCGCAGCGGCCATGGTGGAAGCGCATCGGCTATCGGCTCGCCTACGCCACCGTGCGGTTGCTCACCTTCGTTGCCGTGCGTCGCGCCGTGGAATAGAGGCGCCGCACCGCCTGCGCCTGCCCCCGGTGTCTACGCGGGTAATGGATGCGGTATCCCGCCGGGCTGACGCGCACGGCGCGCCTCGCTATATTGGCCGCTCGCGTCCTTCCAGGGCGCGGTTTCCATCCCTCCCAGGAGACAACCATGAAGTCGAGAATCGTCCTGGCCGCCGGCGCCCTGTTGTTCTCCGGCGCCGCGCTGGCTTTCCACTGCCCGGCCGACATGAAGAAGATCGACGAGGCGCTCGCCAAGAACCCGAAGCTCACCGAAGCGCAGTTGACCGAGGTGAAGAAGCAGCGCGCCGAAGGCGAGGCGCTGCACAAGGCCGGCAAGCACCAGGAGTCGGTCGACACGCTGGCGAAGGCGATGACGACGCTCGGCGTCAAGTAACCTCGCCGCCGAAGCACGGAACGCCGCCTCCGGGCGGCGTTTCCTTTTTTCCGCAGCCTCACCGGGACACTGCGTGCCAGAGCAGCGCCGGGGCCTTCCGCCGGGCCCCAATGTCGGAACGCAACTGCGCGCGCGGCGCGCGAAGAAGGCGCGCGTCGAGCGCGAGCAGCGTGCTGCCGGGGCTGGGGCGGCGGTGGCTCCGGCGCCGCCGACGGAGCGCGGCGAGCGGCGACAACTCGCGCTTCCGAGCGGCGATGGCTGGTTCGCGGCGCACGGCTGGCAGCCCTTCGAGTTCCAGCGCGAAGTGTGGGACCACGTGGCCGCCGGGCGCTCGGGCCTGCTGCACGCGACGACCGGATCCGGCAAGACCTACGCCGTCTGGTTCGCCTTGCTGAACCGGGCACTGGCCGGCGCGGTGTCCGGCGGCGGGCTGCGCCTGCTGTGGCTGACGCCGATGCGCGCGCTCGCCGCGGACACCGCGCGCGCGCTCGCCGAGCCGCTCGCCGACCTCGGACTCGACTGGACGGTCGCTGTCCGCACGGGCGACACCGAGTCCGGCGAGCGCGCGCGCCAGGCCAGGCGGCTGCCCGAGGTCCTGATCACCACGCCCGAAAGCCTGAGCCTGATGCTGTCGCGCGCCGACAGCCGCGAGCAACTGTCCGGCATCGCCCTGGTCGTCGTCGACGAGTGGCACGAACTGATCGGCACGAAGCGCGGGGTGCAGGTGCAATTGGCCTTGGCAAGGCTTCGAGCCTTTGCGTGCCAGCGCGCGGCGCTGCCGGTGTGGGGACTATCGGCAACGCTCGGCAATACCGCGCACGCGATGCAGGTGCTGCTGAACGGCGACGAAGGCGCGCTGGTCGAGGGTCGCATCGACAAGGAGATCGTCGTCGACACGTTGCTGCCTGACGACCCGGGCCGCTTTCCGTGGGCCGGCCACCTCGGCCTCAGGATGCTCGAGCCGATCATCCGGGAGATCGAAAGCGCGTCGGCCACGCTGGTGTTCACCAACACACGCTCGCAAGCCGAGCTCTGGTACCAGTCGCTCCTCGGAGCCAGGCCCGAGTGGGCGGGCCTGATTGCGCTGCATCACGGCTCGCTTGCCAGGGAGGTGCGCGAGTGGGTCGAGCTGGGGCTGAAGGAAGGCCGGCTGAAGGCGGTGGTTGCCACCTCGAGCCTCGACCTCGGCGTCGACTTCCTTCCGGTCGAACGCGTGCTGCAGATCGGCAGCCCGAAGGGCGTCGCGCGGCTGCTTCAGCGCGCGGGGCGCAGCGGCCACGCGCCGGGGCGTGCATCGCGCGTGACGCTGGTACCGACGAACACGCTCGAACTCGTCGAGGCCGCGGCCGCGCGGCACGCGGTGGCGGCGCGCCGGATCGAGTCGCGGCAGGCGCCGGAGCGGCCGCTCGACGTGCTGGTGCAGCACCTGGTCACCATCGCGCTCGGAACCGGGTTCACCGAGGCGGAACTGCGTTCCGAAGTCCGCGACACCTGGAGCTACCGCGGGCTCACCGACGAGGAATGGGACTGGGCGCTCGACTTCGTGGGGCGCGGCGGCGAGGCGCTGCGGATGTATCCCGACTATCACCGGGTGCGGCGGGACGACGCCGGAGTCCATCGCGTCCAGAACGCCCGCATCGGCCAGCGCCACCGGATGTCGATCGGGACCATCGTGTCCGAGGCGACGATGCTGGTGAAGCTCGCGAGCGGCCGCAGCCTCGGCTCGATCGAGGAGTCCTTCATCAGTCGGCTGCGCAAGGGGGACGCGTTCCTGTTCGGCGGCCGCGCGCTCGAACTGGTCCGCGTGCACGAGATGACGGCCTATGTGCAGCCGGCGAAGCGCAAGAGCGGCGCGGTGCCGCGATGGATGGGCGCCGGGATGCCGCTTTCGACCGAGCTCGCGGATGCCGTGCTCCAGCGGTTCGAGGAAGCGGTGGCCGGGCGGTACGAAGGCCCCGAGATGCGGCTGGCCCGGCCGCTGATCGAGCTTCAGGCCAGATGGTCGGCAGTGCCGACGCGCGACACGCTGGTCGTCGAGTCGATGCGCTCGCGGGAAGGGCGGCACCTCTTCGTCTACCCGTTCGCCGGTCGCCACGTGCACATGGGGTTGGCGGCGCTGCTCGCCTGCCGGATCGGGCGGGCAACGCCTTCGACCTTCTCGATCGCGGTCAACGACCACGGCTTCGAACTGCTTTCGCCGGACGACATCGACTGGATGGGGGCGTGGCAGCGCCGCCGGGACACGCTGCTCTCCGAGGATGGCCTGCTCGACGACGTGCTGGCCAGCCTGAACGCGGGCGAGCTCGCGCAGCGCCGGTTCCGCGAGGTGGCCCGAGTGTCGGGACTGATCTTCCAGGGCTATCCGGGGGCGCCGAAGTCGGCAAAGCAACTGCAGGCGAGCTCGGGCCTGTTCTACGAGGTGTTCAGCAAGTACGACGCCGGCAACAGGCTGCTGGCGCAGGCGCAGCGCGAGGTCCTGGAGCAGGAACTCGACCTCGGGCGTTTGAGGCAGTCGCTCGGCCGGATGCGGAGCCAGGAAGTGCGCTACCGGCTGCTGTCGCGGCCGACGCCGTTCGCGTTTCCGCTGATGGTGGAGCGCTTCCGCGAGCAGGTGACGACCGAACAGCTGGGGGCGCGGATCGAGCGGATGCTGGCGGATCTGGAGCGGGCGGCGGCACGATGATTCCGCTCCGCCAAGAGGCACAAGATGTAGTGCTTTCCGAGGCAAGTTTCCAAAATATTGTGCTCCTTTCGTATGCGGTCTCGCTGTCGCGCGCCGGTTTCCAGAGGGAGAACGCGTTGCGAACACGCAATTTCCCTCTGAAAAAGTGCTTTTTCCCTCTTGTATTTGGTTCGGGTTGGCTTAGGATCGCGACCACGCAACGAGAGCGCTCTCCGCGGTTTTCATTCGAGAACGCTGTCGCTGTGGCACCTGAACTTCTCTAGGAGAAATGTCGATGGCAACGAAGAAGGCGAAGAAAGCGGCGAAGAAGGCTCCGGCCAAGAAGGCCCCGGCCAAGAAGGTAGCGAAGAAGGCCGCGAAGAAAGCGGCGCCGAAGAAGGCTGCAGCCAAGAAGGTCGCAGCCAAGAAGGTCGCGAAGAAGGCTGCCAAGCCCAAGGTCAAGCGCAAGCCGAACGCCGCGTTCATGAAGCCGCTGACGCCGAGCGCCACGCTCGCCGCCATCATCGGCTCCACGCCGATGCCGCGCACCGAAGTGACCAGCAAGATCTGGGCGTACATCAAGAAGAACAAGCTGCAGGACGCCGTGAACCGTCGCATGATCAACGCCGACGACAAGCTGAAGGCGCTGTTCGGCAAGGCCCAGGCCTCGATGTTCGAACTGACGAAGTTCGTCAGCAAGCACCTGAAGTAAGCGGCGCGAGGCGAACTGCCTCGACGCCCGCATCGGGAATCGCCCGGCGCCTCGCGGCCCCGGGCGATTTTCATTCATCGACCGGCGTCGCGTGGACCTCGGGCGGATCTCATCGCAGGGCGTTCCCGACGAGCGCGGCGACGCCGATCCGGTTGCTCGCATGCGGCACCGTGTCGGTGCTGACGAGCTCCTGGATGCCGGCTGCAGCGAGGCGGGCCTCGGCGGCGGCGTCCAGCAAGGCGTGCGTGACGGCGGCGTCGACGCGCGCGGCCCCCGCTCCGAGTGTCCGCCTGGCGCATTCGATCAGCGTGCCACCGGTGCTGGCGACGTCGTCGACCAGGACGACGTGGCGTCCGCGCAGCGCCACATCGGGCAGTTCGATGCGGACGTCGTGGTCGCCGCTGCGCCTCTTCGTGCACACCGCGTAGTCCAGCTGCGCGCCGGCCGCCGCCTTTACCCACCGCTCGGACTCCGCGTCCGGCCCCAGCAGCAGCGGCTGCGGCATCCGGCCGGCGAAGTGCGCGCCGATGAGCGGCGCGGCGCTGAGCGCGACCGCACGCCGCGCGGGCACCGCCTCCTCCAGCACCGCGATCCGGTGCAGATGCGGGTCGACCGTGAGGACCGTGTCGAAGCGCTCCGCGAGCAGCCGGCCGATGATCAGCTGGCTCACTGCCTCCCCGGGATGGAAGGCCTTGTCCTGCCGCATGTAGGCGAGGTAAGGCGCCACGAGCGTCAGGCGCCGGACGCCGAGCGCGCGGGCCGCGTCGGCGAGCAGGACGAGCTCGACGAGTTTCTCGTTGGGATGGTGCAGCGACCTCAGCACGACCACGTCCGAGGGCAGCGGCACGGGCAGCGTCAGCTTCAGTTCGCCATCGGGAAACCGGTGGCGATGCACCTGGCGCGCTTCGAGGCCGGTCGCCTGCGCGAGGGAGCCGGCAAACAGCGCTTCGTCGTCGAAGTGCAGCAGCATTTCAGAACTCCGAGAACGCGCGCGGCGGCTCGCCCGGCTCTCCGATCGCGTAGCCGCTGTCGTGGGCCGCCCACTCGCGCGCGAACGCGAGGTCGGAGCCGTACTCCGCGTAAACGCGATACAGCGGATCGCCGCGGCTGACGGCGTCGCCCATCTTCCTGAACAGGTCGACGCCGGCGCCGCGCATCTTCGGCGCGCCGGACAGTCGCGCGAGCCGGCTCAGCCGCAGGTTGTCGATGGCGGTCACGACGCCGTCGCGCTCGGCCGCGACTTCGAACGTCTTCGACGCCAGCCCGGGCCGATCGGGGTCGAACGGCCGCCGGCCCTGCGCATCGATGATCGCCTCCATTTTCGCCAGCGCGCGGCCGGAGTCGAGGATGTCGCGCGCGACGGCGAACCCTTCGCCGCCGCGTACGTCGAGGTCGAACTCGAGGACGCGGCCCGCGAGCCGCAGGGCCTTCTGCCGCAGGTCCATGGGAGCCCGCGGGTCGCCGCGCAGCACGCGCATCACGTCGCGCGCTTCCAGCGCGGGTCCGATGCCGTAGCCGACCGGCTGGCGGCCGTCCGTGATGACGGCGTCGAGCGTCAGGTGCAGCCGTTCGGCCACGAACTCGAAGAGCTTCTTCAGCCGCTGCGCCGCCGGCATCGAGCGCACCTTCGCCGTCGGGCCGAGCGGAATGTCGAGGACGAGGTGCGTGGACCCCGCGGCGATCTTCTTGGACAGGATCGAGGCCACCATCTGGCCCGGCGAATCGAGCGACAACGGACGCTCGACGGCGATCAGCACGTCGTCGGCGGGCGACAAGTCGGCCGAGGCGCCCCACGCGAGGCAGCCGCGCAACTCGCGCACGATTTCCTCCAGCCGCGCGAACGGCAGTTCGACGTCGGCCAGGCACTCCATCGTGTCGGCCGTCCCGGCGGGCGACGTGATCGCTCGGGACGAGGTCTTGGGGATCAGCATCCCGTGCGCGGCGACGATCGGCACGATCAGCATCGACGTGCGATTGCCCGGGATGCCGCCGATGCTGTGCTTGTCGACGACCGGCTTCTCGTGCCAGTCGAGCCGGCGGCCGGCCGCGGTCATCGCTTCGGTCAGGAACAGCACTTCCTCGCGGTCGAGGTCGAAGTGGCCGGTCGACACGACGAAGGCCGCGAGTTCGATCTTGCTGTAGCGGTGCTGCGCGATGTCGCTGATCACCGCGTGGTAGTCGGCGCGGCCGAGCCGCTCGCCTTCGACCTTGCGTCGCCACGCCGAGGTCGATGCCGGCGGCGGCGCGTGGGCGACGCGCACCGGCGTGCCCGCCTCGGCGCCGAGCTGCGCAAAAGCTTCTTCCGACAGCCCGAGCTCCTGCTCGGCCACGATGCCCGGATCGTCGACGATGTTCAGCGTGGCGAAGATCGACCGGCCGTTGGCCGCCACCTCGATCTTGGCGAGCGCCTGGAAGCCTTCGCTGAGGTAGAGCGGGCAGCGGCGGTGCAGGTAGGCGACGTTCTCCCGGTAGGTGTCAATGCCGACCCGTCGGACGGCCAGCGCCGCCAGGGCGCCCGTTTCCTCAGATTTCATACGACTGGGGCGCGGCGATCGTGGTCGCCCAGCGCAGCTCCTTCGCGATCCGCGCCGACAGCCCGTGCGCCGCCTGCGGCTCGCCGTGCACGATGTAGGTCATCTTCGGCTTGCGGTGCGCGCCTGCGAGCCAGCCGATCAGGCCGTCCTGCCCGGCGTGCGCCGACAAGCCGCCGATCGTGTGCACGCTTGCCTTGACCGGCACGGAGTCGTTGAACATCCGGACCGCCCGGGCTCCGTCCACCAGCCGGCGGCCCAGCGTGCCCGCCGCCTGGAAGCCGATGATCACGACCCCGGATTCGCGCCGAGGCAGGTTGTGGCGCAGGTGATGCCGCACGCGGCCGGCATCGCACATGCCGCTCGCGGCGACGATCACGGCGCCGTGCCGGATCGAGTTGAGGAACATCGAGTCCTCGACGCTTTCGGTGAAGCGCAGCGTGAACGGGAGCTTGCGCGCGCGCTCAGCCTGGTGGAATGCGTGTGCCAGTTCGTCCAGCGCCTCGAGGTGCCGGAACGTGATGGCGCTCGCCTGCGTCGCCAGCGGCGAGTCGACGAACACCAGCGGCACGCGCAGCCGTCCGGACTGCGTCAGCCGGTACAGCAGCACGAGGAACTCCTGGGTCCGCCCGAGCGCAAAGGCCGGGACGATCACGTTGCCGCGGCGCACGTGCAGGATGTCGTCCATGACGGTGACCAACTCGTCCTCGGTCTCCGCCAGCGAGCGGTGATTGCGGTCGCCGTAGGTCGACTCCATCACGAGGACATCCGCATCGACGAGTGGCGCGCGATCGCGGACCACCAGCGGCGAGGCTTCGCCGATGTCGCCCGACACGACCAGCTTGCGCTCGCGCGTGCCGTCGCGCACGCGGATCTCGGCAAAGGCGGCACCCACGATGTGGCCGGCGCTGCGGAAGGTCACCGACACGGACGGCTTCGGCCGGAACTCGACGTCGTACGGCACGCCGTTCAGGCGCAGCGCCAGCGCATCGACGTCCTCGGCCGAGTACAGCGGCGCGTCGGTGATCGACCGCCGCCCCCGATAGGGTGCGCTGCGGGCGCCGACCGCCTGCACGTGGGCGCTGTCCTTGAGCATGACGGGGACGAGGTCGGCCGTCGGCTTGGTGCAGTAGACCTGCGGACCACCGGGCGCGGAGAAGCGCGGCAGCAGGCCGCAATGGTCGATGTGCGCGTGGGTCAGCAGGATGAAGTCGAGCCGGCCGAGATCGCGACCGAACGCCGCCCGGTTGCGCGTGGCCGCCTCGCGGCCGCCCTGGAACATGCCGCAGTCGACCAGGAAGCGGACACTGTCCGCTTCCACCAGCAGGCAGGATCCGGTCACCTCTCCGGCCGCACCGAAGAACGTCAGGCGCATGTCTCCACTCCGGGCTCTGCAGCGACATTTCCAGTCTAGCCGCGCAACCCCGCCCGCATTGACCTGGCCGGGCGCGCCGTCACCCGATCGGTATCCTTCCTTGCGCTATGGCAAGCATCGTCCTGTCGACGTTGAACTCGCGCTACTCCCACGCGGCGCTCGGATTGCGCTTTCTGCGCGCGAACCTCGGCGCGCTGCGCGACGACAGCGTCATCCGGGAGTTCGTCGTGCGCACACCGGCGCCGGCGATCGTCGACGCGCTGCTGGCCGAGCGTCCCCGCATCGTCGGCTTCGGCGTCTACATCTGGAACGTGTTGCAGACCGCGGAGGTGATCCGGCAACTGAAGGCGCGCGAGCCGGGCATCGTCGTGGTCGTCGGCGGGCCGGAAGTGAGCCACGAAGTCGAGGCGCAAGAGATCTGCCGGCTCGCCGACCACGTGGTCACCGGCTGGGGCGACGTGACATTCGCGCGGCTGGCCGCGGCCCTGCTGCATGGCCCGCGGCCGTTGAACCGGGTCCACGCCGGCGAGCAGCCGCCGCTGGAACACCTGGCGCTGCCGTACCGCGAGTACACCGATGCGGACCTGGCGAACCG
>Ga0209392_1000013_pt1 | contig 36482 bp, 45 predicted proteins | sample PPLLak3cmMay2015_FD_187252 | JGI IMG/M metagenome (GOLD analysis project Ga0209392, IMG submission 187252) | Freshwater sediment microbial communities from Prairie Pothole Lake near Jamestown, North Dakota, USA - PPLs Lake P7 Core (1) Depth... | ecosystem: Environmental > Aquatic > Freshwater >...
CTTGTGTTAGCAAGCGATCGCCATCCTGAGCCAATATAAACGGCTCAGTATCCAAATCCAATATCGAAGGTAGGCAGTTCGCATCGGCTGCCGTACAGACAGTCTTACGCACCCTGTCGTTCTTCTTATACAAGTCGATGGTGATGGAGCCAAGTTCATTGGCATCGTTGTACTCGATGTCTGGGAAGTCAGCCTCAGCTGGCGAATACAAATCGCCGTTCACATACAAGTTGTCGAAGTACGTGATAATCGAAAGGAAGTCGAATACGTACTCAGGCAATTGGCCAAAGAAGAAGGACACACGCTTGCGAATATCCGCATAGGATGTCACAGCCTTGCCGCTTGCATATCTGAACAAGTCCACATCCGAGTTGTACTGAGCTCTGAATCTGCGGCCCTCCAAACGGATGCCAGGCAAGAACGATGTGCCATTAAACGCGAGGCCGAATTGATTCTCCGCATTACAGCCTTCAAGCTTGAAGAACTTGCAATCGTCCGAGAAATCCCCTACGCTGATTAGGTCGCTGTACTGGTCATAGGTTGCCCAGTTCTTATCGGCTTGCACGGTTATCTTGGTAACGATTATCTCATTTCGAGAACCGCTTATGGATGTTCCAAGTAAGCTAACCGCGCCGTTTGTTGTTGGCGTTATAAGAAAGCTATACGTGCCTGCCGTTGTTATTGTAGGGCCGTATATGATGCCGTCAACTTGCAGCTCAAGTGTGCAGTTGTCAATGGTATCTACAACGATTGTGATGTAGTAATCCTTATCCTCGCACAACTCCGTAACACTTACCAGCTCAGTTGAGTTCGTGCCTGATAATTCAATCGCTGCCTCGCCATTACCTACCGTCCAATTTGTTGACCCAACAATTGGATTCGAAGTCCAGCCGCTTGCTAAGGACGGGCCATTGAAGAACGGGTTGTAAATGAAATACTGACCGCAAGTATTTTCGCAATAGTCCGCAATCGCTAACCGATAGCAGCCCGGCTCGATATCGTAATCGGCCATGTTGATTGCAGCCGTTAGATAGTTATCCCTTAAAGTTAGAACGGGGTCAAACCTTTGAACTATCGCAAGGGTTTGCGCATCTACCAATCCTGTAAATAGCCAGCCGCTTGCTAACGTTTCAATTTGGTCAACCGTGAATGTGCCATCGAATTCATCTCCAGACAATCCTGCGAAAAAGAACGCAATTTCGTTATTGGTCTGGTCATAATTGTCGATTATAAACGTGTGCGTACCCGGTGCGGATAAATTCACAGTTGTGCCTACCAGCGTTCCAACAGATAATGTTCCGCTGTTATATGTGTCTATTGTTACCGTTATTCTCCAATTGCGAACGATGTCATAAAGTATTCGGCCTTCAACATATCCACCAAGATTGCCCGTTCCCGTTATCGTGCTTCCCGATTGTGTCCAATCACCGAATAATATTTGGTCTCCTCTTTTGGATACGCCGCAAACGCCTACTTCAAGTTGGTAGAATAATTGGTCGTTGAAATCTACCAACTGCGAATACTCCGAGCCACAGCCCTCGCAGCCTTCAGGCAAAATAGAATTGAAGATTATCGGTTGGTTAGGTATCGAGGTATAACTCATGGCAGTAGCTTGTTGGATCTTAGTTCGAATTGCGCGCCTTTGCGCATGACTGATTCAATGTTGATTGCTTTGATGTAGGTCGGAGAAACCGCAAGAACATCATCTTTCCGACCCAATAGAATTGGCTTCGATGGTTCGCTTGTAATGGCGTTTATCTCTGCCATCGTCAGAGGACGTTTGAACTTGTATAGATAGGTCTGCACATCGTTGATGTCGACTGGCTGAAGTTCTGAAGGTAGCAATGGGATTCCGTTTCCGCTGAATGTAGTTCTAAAGGTTGTGCCGCTTGGAATATCGGTCCATTGAGATAGTATGCACTGTTGTGCCGGTGGGCCTGCTGCTGTTAATTGACCGGCAGCATCAGCTTTAATCTTATCGCCAGCATTGCAAACGAATTGCGCTGTCACCAAAGTCTGCACAAAGCTTGCAGTTGTCGATGTCACAACAGCTCCTTCATAGAATGCGATGTCAACATCGTTAGTAGTCTGGTGTCTAATGATTGCCTTGCTCAACTTATTTCCAGTTGTGAATACAGAATCGAACTGCACCACAAGCACGAACGTGTAAAGCCCCGTAAATGGCACCACATACTCAGTGCCGTTGAAGTTGTTGCCTACATCACTTATCTCATTCGGGAATGAAAGATAATTTCCTGTCGATTCGTTGTATGAAATCCATACTCCGTCATCAATATCCCAGCATTGAGTGTCAACCGTTGCCCTTGCATTAAACTGAGTCAATATAGGATCGAAGCCGGATAAAAATGATTGCAACGAATTCGGATATCCACTGATCCAATTTGCCGAAACAGATTCGTTTCTAAATAAATCATTATAAACAAAACCGCCAATTGAATACGGATCTCCCTCAGAAGCTTGCAGGATTGATGAGGTTACAACATCGGATTGAATCACAAAGCCGTTGTTGTCATAGTTCTGATTGTTGAATCTTACAACGTCCTCAATCACATTTGTATCGAATACTATCTCATCAGTTTTAAGTCTTAAAACATTCGATGAGTTGCATTCTCCAATGAATCCGAATGTCTCATCTCTGAATCCCCTGAATGGAGTCTGCACGAATGAGCAGGCTGTCTCGCCTCCATCGCACTCAAAGTCCTCAAGCATTGGACTGCTGCCAAAATTCACAGCTGCATAAAGTCTTGAGACATCGAACTTCATCTCGATGTCTGGCTGATCATACAAATTGCTCGATGGAGTGCTTTGCTGGAAATAGGCAATTGGCTCTATGCGCAATAATGGCCTGCCATTAGATTGCCTTTCGAATCCAATTCCAAGATTCAGTTTAAATCGTAAAGCGTTGTAAAGGGTCTCAAAGGTTGCAACAATCTCCTGGCCTATTAATCCGCGCATCACATTGCCCTGAGTGTAAACAAATACGTTAGGCTGTGCTGATGTAAATGGAATAAAAAAGAAATCAGAATGGAAATCAATCAAGCCATCACTCATGCAATTCACCAAATGAGTGAATGTATCATAAACAGTAAAGCATATTGAAGGAGGATTAATTGTTGCACCATTGGCAGGATTGAACAATCGCAAAGTCTTTCTTGTGGGCGGAATGATTGTCGTTCCATTCTTTGACAATGTCAAATCCATTGAGAACGGAATCGCTTTGTTGTTATTGATCTTGGTGCTGAAGCTTTCATCATAAAGCTTGGTCTTCACCTGGCACCGGTCAAGCAGGAAGGCGCATTCGGTTGCAATGATGTACCCATCCACCAATCGCTCCCACGTTCCTGATGGGCAAAGATATTGCACCGAGCATTGCACCAATTCGCAGTAGCCAGTTGTTTCAAGCTTGCTGTAAAGATACGTGAACACATCGCCTCCGAAGATTAGCTCGGCATCGTAGGAAACTATGCGAGCTCCAATGCTATCATCTTCATTTATCGTGATGCCAAAGTCCTCCGGATTCAATGGCTGGCCCCTATCCAAGCCGTCAATCAAAAACTTTAATTCTGCTGCCATGAGTATCGCGAATCGCTGCCGTTAAAATTAATCACTGTGTTCTTGTTTCGCATATCCTTCCGCAATCCTTTCAACTCACGCTCCATGCTCTTGCTATTCAGCGATGCATTAACAGTAATGCCATCACGCTTGCTGTTCATAGCATAGCCAGCGATGGCAGGGCGCACATACTTCTCATCGATGAACTTCTTGAATGCAGCACTTGATGTGTTCATTGCATCCAATGCTTGGCGATGGCGTGCCACTGAGCTCTTGTTCACCACATACTCGCCTTTCTCCGCCTCAATCAATGTGCCTCCAGCCTCATGGCTTCTACCGCCTACCGGTCCACCCTTCTTGAACTTAGGCACTGGCTGTGCAGATATGATGGCAATCTGTGCAAGACCGGCAGCGGCAGTAATGGCAGCAAGCACAGGATTGGCAATGTTCTTTGTCACCTCAGCAGCAGTGTTAATCACAGCAGTAAATATTGCGAGAGTCTTTTCACTCTGCGCCTGCTTTGTCTTTTCGGCTGCAATCCTCTGCTGAGTCCTTAAGTTCAAAGCATCGCGCTGGCGTTGCTTCTCCGCTTCAGTTTGTGATGACTTATCAATGGCCTCAAGTTCTTTTTGACTTGCCGCATCAATCTGCTCAATCCTTTGCTGAGATTGAATCTGTTGAATCTGCAAAATATTTCCGAATAGTTCAATTGTCTCATTTGCTATCTGAAGCGCATTGTCGATTGCTTCATCACGTGACTTCTTTCGCTCATCACGAATTGCCTTCTGAGTCTCGGCTTCTATAAGTTTAATTTGATTGTCTGCTTTTGCCTTTTCATCAACAGTCAAACGTATTGCATCAATTTGCTTTTTTGATTCTAATTCAATAAGCTGGATGCGGCGGTCTGATGTACTACCCTCTTCAGCTTCTAACCTTCTAAGCCTGTTTATCTGGCCATCAATCAAATCTTCATTAATCGATTCAAAGCTTTTTGCTATTTCTTCATCACGCTTCTTTTTGTCCTCAGCAAGCTTCTGAAGTTCTTTCTGATATTCTTGCTCAATGGATAATCTTAGATTTTTACTAAACTCAGCATTCTGCTCATCAAGCTTGTTTATTGATTCACGCGAAGCCTTTGCAACTTCAAGCTCTGTCTCCGCTGCTTCCTTAGCAGCCTCAATCTTGATTACTTTTAAATTATTTTCCGCATCTTTAATTTGCTCGACAGCCTCACGCGCAATGTCAACTGCCTTTTGCTTTTGCTCAGCATCCAATTTAACAAGCTCGAATGCTCTATCTTGATAGTCTTTAAATATAGCTTTATTTGCTGCAATTACAGCCTCTTCCCTTTCTATCTCAAGAGCAACACTCGAACGGCCTGCGGCCTTCTCGACATCTATTTGCCGCTCAATTCCCTTGACTGTTTCATTAAGTGCGGTCTGTCTCTTTTTCGATGCAGCTTCAAAAGCAGAAGCGGATTTATCTGCTTCATCAGATAAACCAATAAACTCCTTGAATTTATCTACTGCGGACCCAATCGCATTGGTCACAGTCTTAAACCCAGGTATCGAATTCTCAAGTGTTCTCTTAACTTTATCGAAGTTCTCAACTAAGGCAACTAAGCCAATAACAAAGGCCCCAATCCCTGTGGCTGCCAAAGCTATTCTAAATCCTTTGAGCAATCCAGTGGATGTACCAACGATAACATTGTAAGCAGATTGAGCTGCACCAGCAACCCCAGTCTTAGCTGCAAGCTGCTCAAGTATCAAGACTCTGGCTTGTTCAATCCCTGAAGTGATTGCTGTGATTGCCTGAAGCCTCACAAGCGTTTTCTGAAGATCTTCGTTCTCTTGACCAATCAATGCCTGAGCACCTTCCACAGCTTGGAATGCACTGCCAACAAGTTCTACATTCTGCACAAATCCCTTGAACCTTGCACCACGTTGCGCAAGCGCATCGACCTGCGCATCGGTTTCAATTACAGCACGCCTAACATTAGCAACCTCACGAACAATATCCTTGAACTCCCTGGTATTGCTTTTGCCAGCAAGTGCTAAGTCGTAGAGCTTATCTTCAAGCTCGCCGATTCGTCCAGTTGCGGCATCGGTAGACTTGGCGTATAAGTCAACAGCACGGTCAGCGGCAATGATGGCCGACTTGTATTCTCCGACTGCCTTCGCAATATCTTTAAATTCGTCTGTGTTGCGCTGGCCTGCGATTGATAATTCACGAAGCCTGTCTTCAAACTTAGATACATCTTGCGCTGATTTAACTACAACAGCTGAGGTCTGCTTAAGTTCTTTGTTTAGGTTATCAAGCCCAGTCTTAATCTTCTGATTTGCGAAAGCATTGGCAATGTTATTGCCAGCCTCTTTGAAGCTGTCACTTACCTTTTGCGCAGACACTTGCGCATCTTTTACAACTTCGCTGTTTGCCTTGTTTACTTGATTGACTGTTGCCTTCAGGCTCGTTGCCTCGGCTTCGTAGATAATCTCAACCTTTGCTGTTGCCATTTTGAGCCTTTATTGCTGCCTCAAATTTAAGCAAATAAGTTGAAACATCGGAGGCCATTAACTCATTGAACTCAGAGATGCTGCCACCAGCCAATGCCATCACTTGCTCGCGGAATCGGTCTGCTGTCCTTTTAGCCCTGCTTTGCGGTGAGAACTCAGCTGGCGTAACGCCTCGTTCAGCTTTCGAAGTTCCAGATTGTTGTACTCCCAAAGCGTTTGAAACTCGTCCACTGAAATATTGAATAAGGGCATCAGAGGCTCGATACCCAAGCTGTAAAAAAAATCGTGAGCCGCCCCCTTGCTCAACTCTTCGAATAAGGTTAGCTTCTGCTGATGCACATCGGGATTCACCACAGCAGGATTCTCATCTTCGCGGATGATCCAAGTCGCTGCGATGTTGAGCAGCAAATCGCGATGTATAACTGTGTTCTGCCTTTCGCGGATTACATGAATGTATGCGCCCATCAATGCCGCTGTCTTGGGATTGGATAGTCCGGCAGCAAGTGCCTTCTCCATCTCATTGAGAATCTTGTCCATCTCACTTCCACTTAAGCCGCTGCTCAATCGCTCAAGCAATGTCATGCTCATGGCGAACCTTTCAAGCGGCATGTTCAATTCTTTCGGGAAACGATAGTACCTATGGCCGCCGTGCTTAAATACCTCAACAAGATTGTAGTTTGTTTTCTTACTGCGTGTAAAAGTTGATCGCAGTCGCTCGCCTAATCTTTTGAATAATTTCATCCAGTGTGTTCTTTGTTGTGACTTCTTTATCCGTGCTCAAGAATGTGATGAAGCAACGCTCCGCTTCATTATCCTCGTGCACCGTGCTTATATCATGTGTGTTAATCAGCAATTCCGTCCACCTTTCCTCACGCTCGAGCAGCTTGTCGATTTCATCATCAACAAGCAATGCCTCGACAATGATGAATCCCGTGAGCATATTACCAGCGTAACAACGGGCAGGCTTCATCAGTCAATCTCGTCTTTGCAGGCAAGAAGCAGCCGCACTCCCTGCATGTGTCAGTCAGCTTGATCCGGTATGGACACTCCTTGCAGATGGCCATGCGCGGCTTCGATATCTCTCTGCTCTCCTTAGTGTCAAACGCCCACAACGCCCAGCCGTGCGCGATGCTCTTTAGTTTGTTTAGCAGCTTACGCATTCGAGTAGGTTTATCGTTTCAGGTTCATCAACATCCATGTTCACCACGCTGAAGCTGATGCAATCATACTCAACCTCGCAAATTGTGAACTTCTCGCATCCTTGCAACGCGATGGTGTAGCCTTGCATCGCATCGATTTTCGCGCCAATGATTGTGATGATGCCATCGACATCAGATGCGACATTGAACTGCTGCACCTTCTTAGTTGCATTGTGCGTGATTCTGACAACGTAGTTTGACTCGGCCGGCACAACACCGAAGGCAATGCCAGCATTGCAAGCTGCCACGCTGATGCCGGAATCAAAGCAAGGAGAACATACGCTCATAAGTATCGCTTTAGGATTGCGTTCACAAAGTAACGAAAACAATCTAAAAAGTCAGCACGCTCCGCAATATTTTTCCTGTTGGTCTTGATGATGCTTCCATTCGCATCGCACTGCACTTGCTTCGCATCGAACACGAATCCCTTGCACCGCTTACTGTTCACGCGAATATCCAACTTGCGCAGTGCAGCATTGCAATCGATGCGGCTGTTGTAGTGCGTTGGATTAGCCGGAATCAAGAACTGGCTGTCACTCATGCCGAGCCTCCGCTTGATCTGCGTATATGCGCTGGAGTTGTCACGCTGCTGCACTGTGCCGCCCTTGCCCATCGCATCACCCGTGATCCTGATGAGGCCCATCGGCACGCCAAGCGCAAGCACCGCATCGCAGAACGCATCCACGCTGCCCTTCTCAATCTTTATCTCATCCACCACCACCGCGCCCCTGCCAACATGCTGGATGACCAATGCGCAAAGTGGATTGATGTTGAAGTCCACAGACACATGCACCGGCACATTGCGATTCAGCTGCACGCTGTCATCGATGTGCTTCTCATCAGCCCACTCATACAAGAACGGATTAGCCACATCGTCCATCACATCCCAATCCCCCTCCACGAATCGGGCGTATTGCACAGGAGGAAGCTCCTTCAGGCTCTCCAAGTACTCAGCAGGAATGTGAGGGTTGTCAGTGATCTTGCTCGGTATGAAGCTCCAACGCTCCGGCAATGTACCGTCCTTATATCGCTCATAGATGATTGACTTCACCCAGTTGTTCGCTGGGTTGCACGTTGCCATGCAGACAATCGGAGGTCTGCCTTCAGCCTTGTTCCATGAGCCAATGCGCTCCTGCACTTTGTAGAACGTCTGCTCCTGCAATTCATTCACCTCATCCAAGCCTGCACCATTCACCTCAAGCCCTTTGAAGCGGTTGAGGTCCTTGTCATCGTCATAGCTCTCAGCCATGAACAGCAGCTCAGAGCCATTGATGAACGTCACGACTTGCGTGTCCCTGTTCCAACTTTGAACGTACTGATTGATGCCGTCATCTAGAATCGCGCTGAAGCTGGGAAAGGTTGTGCGCTCGAGATCCGGCAGGCTCCTGCGAATAATCACCCAGCGGCTTCTCGGATATTCCAATGCAAGATAGCTGAGAGTCAGCAGCAACCAATACGTCTTACCACCGCGAATCGCGCCACCAAACACTACCACACGATGCGTGCCTGCCGTTGCCTGGTTAAATGCTTTGGTCTGCCTCTTGGTTAAACTGAAGGCCATAAGTGATCGTCATCATCATTTTGATGGTCTTTCATGAATGACTGCACCGCAAGGATGATGAACCAGCCAAAGGCCGCACATAGCAGCAAGGCGGCAATAGTTATCACTGCGCCCTTAATCATCGCTGTCTTTTGTCTTGATTATCACAAGCGGCTCAGTAGTCTTGAGCGTGGTCTCGCTGGTCTGCTTAGGCTTGCCATAGCCTCGGTCAAGCAGCAGCTCGGCTGCTCTGGTGTCACCCTTCTTTGCCTTCGCATGAAGTGCCAGCAGGATTTCCTCGGCAGCCGTCAGCCCGTCCTTGTTCTCCTTGCCAAGCACGTTGGCCAGCAAGACATGCAAGTCAGGCAGCTTCTTTGGACGGCCGTTAGGATTGCCGCTTTCGCCCTTCTTGAACTTACTGTGCTCTGGTGGTATTCCCTTTGGCATATTCCCTGAATTATCCCTGTTTCAACTCGTGAACAGCACAGCCTGTGCATCAGTGTATTGCTCAATTTTGTCGACCTGCTCTCGGCTGTTGTCGTAATGCAAATCGATTTCCAATCGGTCAACAAGTCCCCACTTGTCTGCTCCGTTGGTGAAATAAATACGCAAGCGAGGGATTCCAAGTTTCGTAGCGATCGCAAACACCTCAGCAGAAGCACGGCCTTCATTTCGGGCTGTGATGATAAAAACATCATCGCCCTTATTTATGGCACGAATTGCGATATCTTGCCCTGCTAAGGTGTCCAGCACTCCATCGATGTCGAAAGATACTCTCATCGGTTGCTGCGTGCTTTACGGAATTTCTCAGCCTCTGCAAGTGCGATTGCCGCAGCTTGCTGAGACGAATATCCCTCGCTTATTAGCTTGCGGATGTTCATGCTGATTATCTCTTGGCTGTCTCCTTGGAATAGTGGCATGTTACAAATTTACTAAATTTTCGAAAAACAAGCTTTCTTGTGTTACATTAATCGCGTGGCCCTTGTAGATCATCTCATCTAATTGCGATTGATAGATGAACAAGTGGCGTATCTTACCATCAATAAACGCCTTCACTGTGTAGCCTTCAACCTTCGCCTTGTCTTGCGTTGGTGTAAGTATGCCAAATCGATATTTCACATCGCCCTCTTTGCTCAGGATTAATTTATTGAAGTTGCCAAATCTTTGCACCTCGTCAACATTTAAGGCAACCGCAACATCGAATTCAAGTGCAGGGTGCGTTAAATATCCAAAGTAGCAATGCGATCCCATGTATGACGAATCGACAAACACGCCAGCTCTGAGCCGGCGTGTGCATTGTTTGTGGTTATAGCTGGTCATCTTTCCAAGCATGGTATTTATCGCAGCCGAGAGTGTAGTAGTCTTTCTCATTTGACTCATACTGTTCTTCCGTTTCTTCAACCGGATCTGGGTTAAGCATTAGGAATTCATCGGCCCACTTTGAATAGTTTGGGTGATTAACCATAAACAAATCAAAACCGAAGTGCTTGATGTTTAATTTTTTTAATTCTGCTCGTGTCATAGTGTGTGTGTTTTGATTGTGTATTGCATTTATCATGCCAAAGTTTAGCAACCGTCTTCGGGCTCATGTTGCTTGCGCTCGATTGTCAAACCCGAAAGATAATTGCGGACCATCTGGCGAATAGTTTCTTTTGCTGATGCCGGAACGCGGAAGGATATCGTTGCCATGCTTTCGCCGTACATCGGCTTGCGCCCAGCTCCTGATCGCCTACCGCCTCGACCTCGTTTGTGTGTGTTCATGATGCAAATGTATTTATTTGTTTGTGTTTTGCAAATTAATATTATTCTTGTGCAGAAGCTTCAGCCAGTTGAATGCCTTCACCGCATACGTTCGATGCACTGATGTGCCAGGCTTCGCTGTTGTCAGATACCTCGCAAGAGACTGATGCGCCTGCTGCGTTGAGGTGTAAGTTGTCGGCCCATCCACAAGCGTGCACTCCTCTGGAAGCTTCTCGGTCATGTACTGGATGATCTTGGCGTATGTGCTCATATAATGCGAAAATTTATAGCGGCTATCGGAGAGTTAGCGGTCATTTAAACCCGCCTAATGAGCTTATCGTAAAAATCTAAAAACATTCCTAACACTTCCTCGTAGTTATCAACTTCATCCCTTCGCCCATAATACGTTCTCAATATAAAATCTACCGTTGCAGAGCATACCATCCCTTCGCCAATTCGTTCAACTGTGGCATAAAGTATTTTGCTCCTAAAATCTCCATCCCCCTGCTTAATGTTTTTAATAACATATTCGTAGGCGGGTTTAAACTCACCGCTAACAGCACCTAAATCGCTATTGGCGGGTTCGTGGGTAATCAAAATTTCTATTTTCATATTTAACATTTTTGGTTAATCAAACTTTTGTCTTTAAAATCGCCAACAGCGTTTAGCTGCAAAACGTTATGCGCCATTTATAACCTTCAAGAATTCTTCTTCATTTCGCACGATGTGATACTCATGGCCCAAAGATAGGCAGAGCTGTTGGAACCTGATCTGCAATGGTGACTGCTTGCCGGTGTCTGTCTTCCATTCGATCCAGCATGTTCTGCCTTCAGGCTTGAGGAAGCACATGTCGGCAACTCCAGGCACAACTCCCATCGCTTTGTTCATTGCTCCCTTGATGCCGTTCATGCTGTTATTGTTGATGGCAAAAACTCTTCCACGTAAGTCGGGGCGCGCATTCCAGAGATTTGTGAATGCCTTCGCTTGGGCTTTTACTTCGCTCATAATTGTTGCAGCTTAGTGATGGTGCAACAGTCAAAACAAGGGCAAAAATCGTCTGTATGCTTAGAGCATCTAAGCGCGCAGCCATTTGTTGCAGCTTGCAACAAAAAAGTGCCCCTATATATACATGTGTGTGTGTGTGTGTGCATGTGTGTGTGTGTGTATATATGTTGTTATTTAATAAAAAGTAAGTTGTAAGTTGCAACAAATCTCTGAAAGCTGCACGAGAGTAGGCGTAAGGTGTTGCAACTTACTTTTTACAAAGCTGCAACAAGCTGCAACAAGCTGCAACAAATTACATCGGATTCCGGCTGACATAGTACATTGTGACGATTGAAGAACCCTTTCGCTTGCGGTCTTTCTCATAGCCTAATGCGGTGAGAATCGAGCCGATACGTTGCAGATTCAGGAAGTTAAGTTTCGTTTCAACAAGCAGGCACTGTTGTATCTCGGTAAGCGATAACCACTCACCGAATGATGTTGCGCTTCCAGGCATCAGCTTCTTGTGGATGAGGTCCTCTTCTGGAGTCGAGTGCTTGAATGTCAGCGTTGACTCATTAAGCGAATCGATATCATCGCGCAATATGGTGAAGTCGTATCCAATCCGGTACAGTGCATACAGTTCACGCCATAGCTCAACCTTATCGACTTTGTTATACATCTCCTGATCAATATCGATAATGTGAATCGGCAGCTGCCTACGGTTCCCAGTCGGATCGTTGAGTATCTGCGTTTCGTTCGATGTACCACAGAACACGGCCAAGCGGCGAAGGTCAACTGACACGCGGCCATATGGCTCACGCACGTTTATGAACTCTTTCGAGGTTAGCTCCTTTAGCCGCTTCTCTTCCTTCTTGGACTTACCGCCGTACTCGTCATCGAGAATAATCCATTTTTTGCACATGAGAATCTCGTCATCCTTTCCTGCATCCATCTTAGACTCAGCAAACATGTACCTCAGCTGTTTGGGTAGCAGATAGCGGAACCAATGTGTCTTTCCAGTTCCTTGCTTCTCACCTGAGAATATAAGCACAAGAGGTGAGTGTTGACCGTATGCGGAAGCGACTACGGACACCAGCCACTTACCTATCCACTTGTCATAGTTTGGCGTGTCAGAGATTACGCTGTTGATTAGCATGTCAACATTCGGGTAGTCATCAGCGATGTGCAAATCTTCCTCGAAGAACTCATGCAATGGGTTGTATGTCTCAACACGATTCGAGAAAATGATGGAAGTAATCAGGTCTTTTGTGGCCTCTTTGAATACGGCTTTGCAATCAAGAAAAATGGAGTTGATGTCACTGTCATCGATGGGCCTTCCGTTCAGTTCCACATTGCGCGTAACGATGTTTTTTCGCAGGTCGAAAGTCTTTATAAATGCCGCAATATCAGCGGATACGTTCTCCGATTTGAATTTAATATCCTTTGCTACTATCTCATTGACAACTTTCGCGCTTTCCTCTGGGCTGATGCCAGCCACTTCGAGGCTTTTCACGATGGCTTCGGGTGAAAGTCCAGCGGCACGTTGCGAGCTCGCAGCGCGCAGGATTTCCTTGGTCTGCTCTGAGTATGCCTGTATTCCGTTCTGCTTGGCGTGGTAGTATATTGTGGCAATTGTGGACCGCTTGCCCTTGCTCTCGCTGTGATTCTTCAGGCATGCAGTGTACTGCGAATTGCAGTCATCGGAGTTGTACTTGCTTGAGTGCGATGATAGCGTATGAAAGTAGTCACGACCACCTTCACCGAACTCAGACACCAATGCGTAGGCGATTTGAATCCACTCGGAATAGTCTTCGCAGAGATTAAGCCCTTTGCGGTCCATCTCAGCGATCATGGCATCGAAGTCAGTTTTGATGACTGCTACCTTTGCGAGCTTGCGCTCTTTAGGTTTGGCAAGGTACTTCTTGAATAATATTGCCTTTGTGTTTATGTGAATCCAAGGGTCGTAGGAGATGAAGCGAGCGCGTGAGACGTTCTTGCCGGACTGGTCAACGATTAGCTGGTAGGTATGGTACAAATACGATGCTATGCCATTAAACGCATCTGCGTGGCGTGTGCCATCGATTCGCACTATCAAGCATAGTCCATGTCCACTTATGGAAGTAAACGCAGCATAGATGTAGCTATCGCCTTGAATGAGCTTCTTGGTCTCTTCAGGATTGTCGATGTTGTCAATGTCGATGGCAATGAATCCAGAGTGTGCTGTGAGAGCCTCGTCCTTTCGGTCAGTGAATTGCCCCGATATGGTGACTAGCGGTGCTGATTTTTTCTTTTTATCGCGTTCTTCCTTATCGGGAGTTGCGCGAACTTGCAGAACTATGTCCTGCCATTTGCCGGTTCTGACTCCTTCCAAAAAGGAAGTGAGCTCGACATCATCGGCTTGTTTTGTGTAGATAGAGTTGTAGTGTGAGATGAGCATAGTTCTGTGAGTTTATCTTGTATGAGCTGCCTGTGGAACTGGTCAAAGCGTTTGCCTTTTTCGCGGCACCAGAGCCTCGCAAGTTCGTGAATTTCTTTTTCGATTTGTGCGTGTTGCTGAGGTGTCGGGTTATGAAATATGCGCACAGCCTTGTTGAAAACTTGCTCAACTAACACATATAGAGAGCGATAATCCTTGTAATGTGCATTTGATTCAATTATCTTTTTTACATCGATGGCCTTAGATACTTGGATGAACTTCTCGATGGCCTCGTCCTTTGGTTTGATTACTGGGAAGGCATGGCCGCAATCGCAAAGGCGAACGGCGGTGTGCATAAGTGCGCCGCAATCAGGGCACTCTTTTACCGGAGCCACCCCTTCGCCTGGCTTCTTTGGATTGTGGAAGATATTGCTCCAGTTGCGAGGTGATGACCAGAGGCCATGCGTGATGCAGTTGCCTCCAAGATCGATGATGGTGAATGCGAGCTTCACGGGGTGTGGCCGTGCTCCGCGTCCGCACATCTGGAGCCATAAGGGCATTGATGCTGTGGCCTTGTTTACGATTACGGTCTCGATGTCGGGCTGGTCAAATCCGGTGGTTGCAATTCCGATGTTGTTGAGTATTGCATCGGGAGTGTTGGCGAACCATTGGAGCACCTCAGAGCGATCAGGCGAGTCAGCATCGAGATGTCGAGAGTTGAATCCAGCAGATTGGAACGCAGCGTTAACGGCCATAGAGTGCTCAACATTGCAATTGAAGATTATGGTCTTGCGGCCGAGTGAGTGCTGCTTGTAGGCGTTTATGGTTGTCTCAATGTACTTAGGGGCTTTATATGCCGCCGCCATCTGTGCTGCATCGAAGTCACCAGCTTTCATCTTGAGCCTTGCGCGGTCCACAATCTGAGCCGCTGAGTAGGTTAGTTCGGGGCAAAGGAAGCCCTGCTCGATTAGTTCTGGGATGTCGATGCCGCACACGATGTCATCGAAGTAGTTGCGCAGCGGATTGGTCTTGCGAGCTGCAAGCGGCGTTGCTGTGAAGCCGATGATATAAGACTGCGTGAAGTGCTCGATGACCTTGGTGAAGTTACCGATATGGCACTCATCTACAATCACAAGCCCGATGTTGGCGAACTTGTCGAGCCGCTTGTATGCCGTCTCAACCATTGCCACATAGACGCGAGCATGCGGTATCGACTTCATGCCGGCGGTCACGGCTTGCGATTGGAGGCGAATGGCTTTAGTGGCCTGTGCGAGCAGTTCTTCGCGATGCACAAGGATTAGGATATCCGTGCTGTTGCGCGCTGTGAAGCGGTCGCAAATTGCAGCGAAGCACACAGTCTTGCCTCCACCAGTTGCGAGCTGCGCAACCACCTTGCGGTGGGTACTCAGCTTCGCAGCGATGTTGTTAATGAATCGTTCCTGGTAGGGGCGGAGGGTCATTAGCCGTAGGTTTGGTTGTAGTACATTGCAGAGCTGCGATTGTGAAACTTCTCCATGCCGCTATCTTGGTCTGTTCTGCCTTCTCGATAAGCTTCAAGTATCTGCTCCTTCTCCATTGCGATGGCTTGTCCAAACCAAATATTTATGTTTTCTGCTAATTCATATTCTGAAGATTCTGAAAATTTAAGTGCTAACCACTCAACTGCTGTCTGCTTTTTCATGCCTCAAGTCTTTTATCCATTGGGATGAAGTCCGAGCCGTTGCCGTGCACGGTCTTGATGAAATCAACTTCAACCTTTGCGGAGTTAATAATTACTTGAGCGACCTCAGCGATTGTGCGTGCTTTGTCGAGATCCATGTCACCATCTTTGAGCATCTCGATTGTCTCGAATAGGTGGTCTCTTAGGTGTTCAATCTTGTTCTTTGCCATGTGTTTGGATTTTACGTTTTAGTTTAGAAAGTATTTTCATTGCCGATTTGACCTCTTCAGGGTATCGGTGAATTGTGTTAAGTCGCATGTTGCTTTCGCGATCTACCAGCATGAGGTTCTCGACTTGCCAGTTGTCTTTGTTCCCATCGATGAAGCGAAGGAACTTGCCTTCAGGGATTGGGCCGTTCTCCAGTTCCCAGGCAAGGCGATGAATCATCACCCAGCCTTGACGGCCTTCTGCAATCTTCATCCATGTGTAGCCTTCGCCATCTACGCGAGTCCATCCGATAGGCTTGTGGTTTGCAGGCATATGGCCCGGCTTGAATAGCGTGTGCCCTGGTGCGTTGTTACGTCCTTTTATTCCTTTGTTCCAAGCCTCTTGGCCTTTGTAGAATCGGTTGTTTATTCCGGCAAGTGACACAACAGGACCATGTATTTCGCGGATGTACTCCTTTGTCTTTTTGATGCCGCGAGAGTTCGCTAGCTGGTAAACCTTGTTCTCGCTTATGCCGAGTACCTCAGCCATCTCTGCTGTCCGCGTTGTTGGATATGCTTCGATGATGTAGTCAATGACCTCTTTTGGATACTTATTTCCCATAGTTGCCATCGAATTGATTGAGGAAATTTGCGATTAGCTCGTAAGCATGGTCGAGCTCTTGCTGGTTGTGCCGGTATAGGTAGAGGTCTTTGAACTGCCCCGACTTCTTGACCTTTGGAGGCACTCCGATGTAGTAGAAGTCTTTCGGATCCCAGCCCATCAGCATGCAGTACCACACAGCCTGCACATGGTTGAAGTGCTTTATCATGTCATCAGCGAAGGCTTTCAAGTTCTTTGCCGTTGTGGTCTTCACATCAGCGATTATCTTCATCTCATCCCAGCAGATATCCATCGCACCTTTGGCGAGTACGGTCTTATCTCCAACTGTGAGCTCACTCACCACTATGCGCTCCTTCTCTGATTTGTCGAATAGCTCACCAAGTAGTTCCACCTGGTGAATTGCATCATAGGTGTTTCGGACTGCATCGCCCATCTCTGAGTAGTCGCATTCGAGGAGCGAATAGTGAAAGTCCTTGCCATAGTTAAGCGATGCCTTTGCATAGCTGATGTCTCCCGTGTAGAATCGTTTGATCCTGCTTGCGCTTACCGCTGGGTATTTTATGTAGTCTTCGCGTGTCATTACTTCAAATTTGGGTTAGACCGTTGTGCTCTTTGGCGTGCTCTGCGGATGCTTTCGGCAGCTGGAAGCTTGCCCTCGCTCATCATGTCGAGTACCTCCTTTGCAGTTGTTGCATTGAGTTTGTCATAGCCGATTGTGTCGGCCCAGACGTAAGCGATTAGCCTTGCATCGCTCTTGCGTGTTGCAGGCACGCGCTCAAGTATTTCGCGCACCTGCTTGGTAGGGTTATGCTTCATCGTGTTATTGTTTGGATTTTCTCTTCATAAATCTCGATGCCTGCGATGGAATCCACGCCGCACTTCTCCATTGCCTTAAGTAGGTTCTGCGTGAGGTCTTCGGGCTTGTACATGCCAGAGCCGAACAGGACACTCAGCACCTTCATCCAGTCTACTTCGCCATTGATGCGAGTGCGGCGGATGGTGCGAATGCCTTTGATGTGGCTGTGCTGGATGCTCACCTCAGCGGTGTTATCCACAAGGCTCTCAAGTGTAGTGGCCTTCTCTTGCTCGGCTGCGAATTGCTTCTCGCAAGCTGCGTTATATTCCAGCATTGCCGTTTTTGTCGATGCGATGAAGCTTTGCAGCGGCATTGTTGCATCGGACTCGATGCGCATGAGTTCTTTCTTGTAGGCATCAAGAGGGCCGGTGACCATCTTGCGCGCATCTTGAATGGCCTTAATGGCCTTGTTCACTTCCGCTATGGCATTGGATGCAGCGGCGTAGTGCATTACGTTGTCGATTGGATACGCTACGCCTTCATAGCTGTTGCGTTCGATTATTTGCTGGGCTGACAATACCTCAGCTGAATTTATTGTCTGATACAATTTCTCAATTGGAATTGTTATCTTTGCGATGCTGTTCATGTGTTTTGATATGTGAGTAAGGCCGAGGTGTTGTGTGTCCTCGGCCTTTGTTGTTTTTAGAATGGTAGGCCGTCTGAGTCGTTAGCGAATAGGCTGTCAAGATCCGGCTCATCAGTTACAGTTGTGCTTTCCCATTTTGGGGCAGGCACAGCGGCAGGCTTGGCAGTAGTCCGAGCAATCCACTCATCGCTTTTGCGGATGTCATCCTTCAGGAAGTCCGGCAGCTTGTTGAATACTGCATCATCGTGCTCTGTGCTGTCATAGCTTAGAAGTTCGTTGATTGCTGGAGGGCACGCCATCCCTTTTGGAAGCGGCGAGATGCTCATGATGTTTGCATAGGTGCGGTCGTCTTTGCCATTGTGTGCGATGTTTACCATGCAAGAGTGGCCGAGTAGCTTGATGATGTCGAAGTCTCCAGCTTGCGCATCGGTCATCTTTTTGCCAATCCATGATTCAACGAACTTGCGAAGTGATGCCTTTTCGCCCATGCTGAGGTTGAATACTGTCTTAACATAGAACGGCTGTTCTCCTTTTTCATCGCTGAAGACTGCGGTTTCCATTGGCAGTTCAAATAAGAATTGAACTTTGCGTTTCTTGTTTCCCCACTTCTCGTCGAAGGTGGTTCCCTTGTCAATGATTTGGTAGCATCTTGCTACGTGTGCTCCTTCGGGAGCGATTTGGCGGCTTGAGCCATTGCCAGAGTTTACTGGTGCTTTCATGGTTTAAAGATTAAATTGAGGTTAAAAGTGCTTGAGTTGATTGTTCGTGAAGATACTCGGTAACGAGTGCAAAGTTGTTGTGGAATTCATCCATCTTGCAAGGATCCCAAAGGCGTTTCTCAGGTGCAACGCCGTGCTCCATGCTGCGATGGTATTGGCGTGCGAGGTTAGCGGCTTGGCTATCGCATCGGGTGTAAAGCCCTTTGATGCATCCGTCATTTACAACCATGACCATTGTGCCGGTTAAGTGATTGTAGTGGAAAAATTCTGTGCCCTTCCAATTTTTGAAGGTCGTTGCTGTTGAGAGTTCTGGTGTGTGCATGTGTATAAAGGTGTAAAAGTTTAAGGAAAAAAGGGGGCGGTTAGGGCCCCCGTTAAGGTTAGGAAAGTGTATTGCAAAAAGTTATAAAGTCGTTTTCTGAAATTCTATCCATTAAAATGTCCATTGCGATACTCCAAACCATAGTTGCTGCGGTTGAATTATCTGCATTTAATTTTGTGATTTCAGTCATTAAATCAGAAGTCGATAGCTTGCTGATGCTCTGAGTTGCGATTTCTGTGAAGGCTGCTGTTGTCATGGCTGTGATTGTTTTGTTTGACAAATGTACAACCTTATTTTGATTTCACAATACCTAAACAAAGAAAACAGCAAACCACCAGCGTAAAAAATCGCAAGTGCTTAATAATCAACGCAATTATTTTGCGCGACAAATCGCAAAGCCGACAAGCCCACCGAATACCGCCCCTGCAACTTGAGTCTGATACCACTTTTTCGGCTTGTCTGCTACAATCACGTTGTGCATTCCTGTAATGCTTACATATGGATTGTCTATGCCAAGGCGAACCACCTTGTCACGCTTACGCGAAAACAAGCCCTTACGCAGCGTATCTCCAATTGCAACGGTATAACTTACCGGAATGATAATAGAATCGATTTGAAGCCTTCCTAAGCGGTTTATTGAGCCACCTATCTGAAGGAACTTCCCCTCTCGGCTGAATGACCTCGGCAGGCGCAAGTGCGGAAAGCTGTCGATGTAGACTGTCTCGCCAAGTTGCAGCTCGGTCTTAATCTTGGTCCGCGTCTGATACCTCACCACCACTTCAGGCTCTCGCAGCTGCAAGGCTCGCAGCTTCGTGCCTGACTCCGCGAGCTTGACGGCTTGCGAATATATCTTCGCGCTATCCTTCGCGATGCGCACAGTGTACTCCGAATTCAGGGAATCAAGATACATGGCATTGCTTTCCGATTCACTCAATGCACCGCATGTGCGCAATAGCAGAAGCAGAATAAACAAGCAGATTGCCAATAGGCTCAGTGTGCTGATGTTGCTCTGGTGCATTGTATTAGTTCGTTAAGTCGTTTGATGTACTCATCCTTGTTGCGCAATTCATTGAGCAAGATATCAGCCGCCACCTTCAGCGGCATAGCTTTTTCTGCAATATAAACAGCCAGCACCTTCACAAGTCTCTCATCACATTCGCAATCGGTCGCCGGTAGGTTGGTCATATTTGCCTGGTTGCTTTCTTAACTAATAACCTGATGACATCATCAAGCTTATCAACGCTATTTGCAAGCATCTTCATCACATCATTGCGCTCCTGATCCGTTGCGCTTTCGTGCTCAATCATCATCTTCACCAAGCCTCCGATTGAAGTCAATGGCTGGCGAAGTTCGTGAGATAGCATGAAGCGGAACTCTTCCAGAAGAATCTTCTGGCGTTCATGCTCATGGTTGCTTATGGAAGTAACATCGACAAGTTGAATACCGATGAAGTGCAGCATGTCAACAATGGAATAAATATTCCACATATTGTAACGCTCAGAGGCCATCTTCTGCTTTGTCTTGGCATAGGTGCGAATCGGGTCCGGTGCTTTCTTCTGCGACTTCCTGATTGCACTTAGCAACTCATCCCGATCGGAATCGTTGGCCGCAATGTCCAATATGTTGCCGGGCTTAATGTGGCTGCTGTACTCCTTGAACAAATCATTGGAGGTGACGATATTGCCATCCTTGTCGGTGATCACATAGAAGAGGTCGATGCTCGACTCAAGGATGTGCAGGCTTGCCATATCGCAAAGATAAGGCAAGGATTGAACTTTTAGGCTAATTCTTTACGTAAGTCCTGCAAAAGATTTGACCATGCAGCACCGCATGTCATAAGGTACTTTGCCGACATCCACAGAGTGAAGCTGAACACAATGCCGTTTAACAGTATATCGTAGTTCATAGGCATCTCCAAATCTTTGGTGTTTCTTACAGGCTGAGGTTTGACGGTGTAGTACGTGGGAGCCGCTAACAAAGATACATCGCATGGCTGAATTGTGTCGAATGCAGTAAGCACTTTCTCCTTTCGCGGCTGTGCCATTACAGCCTCAAAGCTTTCGCGGTTAGCTTGCGCAAAGCTTGTGTCTGCATTAGCCGCCTCCCAGCTCATAGTGTCGACATTTACCTTACTATGGCGCACGGTCTTTATTGTATCTCTACGAACTTGCTGCATCGTCTTTAGCTTTTGGTATGTATCCTGCGGCAATTAGGGTTGCTACAATTGCCGCAAGTGTTTCGGTTGAAATAACTTTAAAGATTAGTAGAAAGATTGAAACTAATATCATAAGGCTTCCGATTGTGCTACGCCAATGCTTTACGATTATGTCGATTATTCGCCTCGGTTTGGTAGCACGTTTTCGCATAGGTTAAATTACGCGAAAGCATCCCGAACGTTGGGGCAAATAAGGCTTATTTATTACAAAGTGAAAAATACAAATTCGCTTCTTCGCGCCTGCGATTGGTTAGCCCTGTAAGCACTTTGCCGCCTGCCTTGTTCCACTTCAGGAACTCATCCAATATTGAAGGGTCGGCTGCGTTTACTTTGGCTTTCTTTAGCAATGTGGATTTTATCAGCGCACCCGTGCCAACGTTGTAACTGAATGCTACCAACGCATCGAACTGGCATTGATTCAAATTCGGAAGGTGCTTATTTACCGCCGCTTCAAATGGCTCAAGTGTAGCGAGTAGCAATTGCGTTGCCTCCTTTTCACTTGCGAGCTTTTCGCCGAGCAGAATCTTCTTGCCGTTCGGGTAGCGAGTGCTGCCATATCCAATTGTCGGCACTCCAGCAGGGCAAAGATAGGAACTAAGCCGCAAGCCCTCGTACTTCTTAATCAGATTCAGACCGAGAAGCGAGGTGCTGCGCATTTAGAGAATGATGTATTGGATGTTGGCGACTACGGTTATTGCAGCATCTGGCACCGAAACCTCAACCCCTATACTAATTTGATTCGAGCCAGTATCGGCACTAACAAATGTACTAATTAATTCAGAAAAAGGGTTTGTAATTGGCGTTATAACACCAAAGGCATCGCGAGCGTTTGTGAAAGTCGAACCAACTGGTGGGCTAATATTGAAGCTGCCATTTGCGACCCCTGCGTCTAAATCAACATCAAAGTAAATACTCATCGTTACGATATTATCTACACGGCTGTAAAGCGCACGTAATACCGTAGGAGTGCAATCATTCGCTCCGCTTATTGTTGGCGTGTAGTTACCACTTTCAAACTGCGGCAAACCGTCATAGATGTTTTGCACTTCAATCTGCTTCGATTGGTTCGCAGTTGTATCCACGATGTACATGATATCCGTTGGGTCTGCCGTTCCTAACGTGGTTAAATCGGTTACTTTAACGCCTGCCATAAGGGTAGTTTTTAGTTGGGTAAATTTACAAATTATTCAGATACGTTAAAGCATCTTCCGAACTCTTAAACTTTTGTGCATTTAGTTTGTGTTCTATTACTGTGATGCAGTACACGCCCTGCTCGGTTATTACGTGAAAGGATGTTTCATCCACAGCCTCCCATTTTGGCTCGATTAGATTAAGCCACGGCAAGCCCGTTGAGGTGAACTCGATATTTGTGGATGTGATGTTTACGTTTGTCATTTTATTTCAATTTGATAGTATGAAAAAGTTGTGGAATCTCCTGCTGCACCATTCTGAATTGCAAAAATTAAATACTGATTTACAGTCCAGTTGATGTTTGAATTGGTTAATGATGCAGTACCCACCGCCGCATCAGTTGGAATTGATGCGTTGGCTTGTGCTGTTTGCGTATTGGTTGCGCTCTTTACTATTGCAGTTCTGTCAATACCGATATAGTTTGTGCCAATTGAAGAAAGACCCGTTGTAGTTAATAGAGTAGGTGCAGGGCTTACAATTGAATCGGCTGTGTTGGCATAAACTCTGAGCGTTGCAATACCAGCCCCTCCCGTCTTGCCTGCTCTTGCCTTAATCTCGATAATGTTTCCAACTGTTATCGTGTTGGCAGGAATCAGTACGCTCACAACTTTGTTATTGTTGGTATTTCCTGTTACCGCCGTTTGGTTGTTTAGGTCTTTGTAAATCAGCGGCACTGTTGGAAAGGTCGCAAGCGTTCCATCGCCTCTAACATATTGCGCTGTCGTGCCGCTTGGCGTGTTGAACTTGCCGTTGAATGTACTCCAATCGGCTGTGCTTAATGCACCTCGATTGCTTGCGCTTGCAGTTGGGAGATTGAAAGTATGCGTGCTGCTTGCCGAGCTGATGCCGAAATCAGTGCCACTTGTACCCGTTGCAAAGTTTTGCACTTGCGCGGTCAAGCCGTTTAATGCGTTTAGCCCTGTGGTGAAAGTTGTGATTACTTGGCAGAGGTTGTTGTCCTCAGTATGCAGGGTAATGTTACGCCCCGAAGTAGTTACGAAAATGCGTACTGCGAGCCTATCAGTTGCAGCCAATACAGTCGAAGGTACTGCAAGCGCACTTACATACAAATCGACTACCGTGCCGCCTGTAATCGCTTCGGGGTTTGTAGAGCCTGAAGATATGAGCGTAAAGGTCGTACCATCGTACTTGTAAAGCTCCATGTAAAAGCTCGGGTTGCCACCGCCACTCGAAGCATTGAAGTAGGTCTCGAAGTTCCAATTGCCTGAAGGGATTGCCAAAAGGTTTGGGTCGCTTGCATCGGTTATAAATTGCGCGATGTAGCCATTGCCCTGCGCGTTTGTGCGTGTGAAGTTCGTGCCACCTCCGAGAACTGGAGTGCGGCTCATTTGAAAATAAGCATTGCCCCCAATCGTGCCCTGACTTATCGAGCCGTTGAGATAATAGTTAACCGATGCGCCACCGCCACCGCCCAAAGGGAAGTTAGCTAAAGAGCCATCGCCACGCACGTACTGGCTCACTACTCCGTTGGCAGTTATGTCAATGCTTGGCGTAGTTGTTGGGTTAGGTACGTTAACGCTGAATGCAGGGTTTGTCGGGCTTGGTACTGTTGCCGCAACCGATGTTACCGTTCCCGTTCCGCCTGTTGCAGCAATTGTGAAGTTTGGATACGTTCCAGTTATATCAATGCCAGCACCTTCAGTAAGCACTACCGTTTGGTCGGGCAGCGTATTGGCAATTGTAAAGTTTGGATATGTACCAGTTATATCTATGCCAGTGCCTTCCGTCAATTGCACTTCTTGAATATCGATATTAACCGAGCCGGGCGTGCTGCTATTCGCATTCACAGCACCGCCGCGAAAGTTCATATTTACAACACCTGAAGCCACAACAGTACCTTCATCGCGTACGGTTAAACTACCACCTGGACCGCCACCAACTGCTACCAACGGGTCTGAGGGTGTACCATTTCCGACTATTGTAATGCCATCCACAGCAACCTCGGTAAGACATGGCGTGCATGGCTCGAAGTCTGGGAGTGGAATGTCTCCAGTTGCGCATGTATCATAGCAGCCGTCCTCGCTTGAGGTGCTGACATTCACATCCACATCAATTGCCACAGCGGCCCACTCATAGTTAACCGGCAAGTACCGGATCTCATTCTGGTAGCCATTGGGCACAACCTCATAAGCGATGACACCAATGGCAGTCTTGAATTGCGGATCCGTTCCGCTGATTAACCTCAGCACCCTCGATGCTACCCAGTCCTGCGCATCAGCAGAGTCGCAAGGCAAATGCGATTTGCGCACCATTGCATAGGCCGTCATGCTGAAGCGTGTCTCATATATAGACTTGCAGCCGGCCAATCTCAAAGAGTCATTCTTGGCCACTGTTATCTTTCCACGCTTGGCCCAGAACAATGTGCCCTGCTTCGCATCAAAGTCGGTCACAGGAACGGCTTGACCATTGCCAATGTAAAAGGCCCACGCTTTGTCATTGCCTTCGCCTACAAGCTCGCTGAGGCCGTATATCTTGTCGAAGATATTGCCGGCTTCAATGCGTCGGTTGAGTCTGTCAAGTATGGTAGAAAGTAGATTCATGATTTGTTCATTGCGTTTATGATTTGCTCAACTAATAGCTGTGCATGCTCTTCAAGCATTGCCTCTTGTTCTTCCTTGGTTGGCAGGAAGATGATGCCGTACTTAGCCTCAAGGCCATCGACTTTTCCAGTCTCAGATCCAGGCAAAGCAATTGCAGCTTCCAAGCCTTCTGTGATTACTTCCTCCGACAAAAATCCACCCTTCAATTTGCCAGTCAACTCAAGCGGAAGCTTTCGAGATGTTCCTTTCTTCAGCTCCGCATATCCACCTTGGAAGTATAGCGATTCAATTGGCTCGCCACGTTTGCCCACTTTGTACTTGCTTGGTGCTGATGCCAACGCTCTTGGGCTGACATAAATCGGCTTTGTGCTGTATGGCTTGGTCGGCAATTTCTCGCCTGCTGTATTGGTCCCTCCGCTTGAGCCAGTGCCAAAGATTCTCTTGAACATGATGCGCTTCAATTCGCGAACCGCCACATACAAAGGAGTGAACTTCGATGTCCATCCCTCATACAAGATGTCGAGGTTCTTTTGAATTTCAGCAGGTGTCGGCATGTTATGGAAGTGCTGTGACGTACTTCATGTTGCGCTTGCAATCCCAGCAATGCGTGTCATCAGGCAGTCGCATGTTCTGCAACATCGCTCCAAGCTCTTCGCCGTAGCGTGTAGCTGCGATGTCACGTGCGGCCATGATTCCATCCATCAACTCCGCCTTATTCTGCCCCCTATTCACAATCACCGTTGTATTCACCCTTTGATTCGGGCTCACTGTGAGTGCATAGTTGTAAATCTCAACAGCGGTGGCGTATGCAAGCGGTAAGGCCATCAGCCCACCTATTGAGCACATCCATCCTTGGCGGTCGCAGTTGATGCTATATGTCAAGCTCATGCCTGTGGTATATCTCGAGCTGCTACTGGTTAGCACATTCGTGCCATCGGTAGTGAGTTCAATCCCGATTGCATCAACGAAAGGGCAGATATGCGATTCTCTTGGACCACCTCCACAACTTGTGCAAGTTCCTCTCTTTGGCGTGAACTTCACAGTGTTCATGGTTGACTCATACACAATCGCAATGTCAAGCTTCCGCTTTGCTGAGGTGAGTGTCTTGCCGATGAACTGGTCGAGTGCACCCTCCGCATAAGTGAGCGATTGAATCAACTTGCCTGTGGTCATGTCGAAGATTAACACCGGCACGTTCACATTGGAAGATGCAATAGCCAGATTGATATCTGCAAGGTAGAAGTTCAGATATGACACCGTGTTCGGGTCAATCTTCAACCTGATGCCGCCATAGTTGCCGGCACCCAGAGCAGTCTGCACATTGGAGTAATTGGACACAACTTGTCCAACACGCTTGTTCTCAATCACAGTGTCGCTCTTCATCATCGGGCTGAGTTTAGTCAGCACATCAGACGATATCTTGCGCCATGCAAAGGCACGCTTATCTTCGAACAGCTCAACGCCATTGTTGTATTGGTCCGTGATAAGTTGCCCTAAGAATGTTTGGTTGATTCCGAGGTCATCGATATAGAGTCCAGTCGATGGCTCTGGTGATTCGCAGCCTCTCAATCCGAGTAGTGATTCAATGCACATCTCTTTAGTTTTTACAAAGATAAAAAAAAGGAGGGCACGAAGCCCTCCCTTTATTGCGTGGTTAGATTATCTAATCCGTCTTGGGTCAATAAGTCCTCATCGGCTTGCGAGAGTAAACCTACCGACCCTATTACGGGTTTGCAATCTGAACACAGTTAACATAGTTAACACCAGCGTACTTGTCGCCTGCTTCGTAAATGTCAGTTGGAAGAGTTACAATCTTTCCAGTTGTAGTCAACACAATTGACAAGTTTCCGCAGTCATCCTTCATTGTCAAATCAACTGGTACTCCAGCAGGTGTGAACACCAAGGTCTTAGAGTAGTTTGATCCAGCAACAGGAGTGATGCCAGTGTTCCAATCAGCAAGGTTGAAAGACAACCACTGGATTGCTCCGGCAGTTGTCACCAAGTTCTTTAACTGAGAACCTTGAGCAGCAGCAACGCGAGAATCGTAAGCAAAGCCGAATCCGTTCTGCTGGCTGATAGCCAACAAGTCGATGCCGAACTGGGTGCAGCAACCAGCTTGCACAGCATTAGCATAACGCTGCATCTCAGCACCACCAAATACCACAGGCGCACCTGGATAGTTAGCCATGCGAGTTGCTTGAAGGATGTCAGCAAGTGCGAACTCATTCAATGCTTGGCCGCCAGTCTGGCGAGTAGCAATTTGCAAGCAGTCACCAGTTACAGTGTAGTAACCTTCAACTTCAGTGCCCCAGTTTCCGATGTCAGCAACAGCCTGAACAGCAGCAGCAGAAGCAACCTTGCGGTCGATTACATCCATCAAACGCATAACCGACTCAAGCACATAGCGAGAATTCTCTTGGCAATGGCGAGCGATGTCAGCAGCATTGATAAGCTGTGATGCAGTGTAAGTGTCAGTTGTATCTACTGTGTAAGTTGTTGTGCTGTCACCGTAGTTGTTGGTTGAAGTACAAGTAAGGATGTCGCCACCCTCTTCTACTTCTGTTTCAGGCAAACGCTGAATCCAACGTGCTTCAACTGTTTTTAATTTTCCACCGCCTGGAGAAACTTCAGTGCGGATTAGTTTAGTGTTTTCAGGTGAAAGCAAAAACTCTAAGAAAGGCAATTGCTCACGCTGACCAACTTCGATAAAGAGTTCGCTAAGTGACATTTGCACATTAGGACACTCCGATAGAATGCGAGATATAGACATGATTGAAATGTAGTTTGGAAGATCCTTCAGTTATTAGGCCGGAAGGTTGCGCCTACTTTGTGCCGATAAAGTTGGCACTCACTACATCATCATAGAATTGCAAAGATATGGAGTCGCTGTGAATTGAGCAAAAAAAAATGACTGCCGTCGCTTGCAGTCATTTCCTTAACGTATACTTTGTACTATGAAACAGGACAAATATATTAAGGCAATTCGATTTTACCAAAAAAAGGTTTATCGCTTACTGACCTTTTACCTTCGCAGCTCCAAAGCTGCCGAGCCCACCAATTCGCCGAGCCTTTCTCAGAAGGGATGCCAGCACTACGAGCGCAGTAAGAATTCCCTGCATCCGTGCCGGGCTTAATCCGATAGCCCGAAGCACCAAAATGAATCTCATTGCCGTCATCATCTACCGCTTTGTATTTCTTTCCAGCGCGATCGGATGCCGTGACATTGTAACCCTCATACTGTGGCATACGTGGTCATTGTTAGTTTATTCTCCAAATACGCAAGCACGATCTCAAGTGCCTTGGTTAGCTGTGCTGGTTCCACCATTTCGCTGTTGAGCCCTTGCCTCCAATCGGCATGATGCTTCAATACTTTGTATGCTTGCTTGATTGTCATTTCGAAAAGAATCGAGGGTTGATGCCGCGTATCTTCTTGTCTGATTGTGACTCCAATTGCGGCACCATTGGCGCACCTGGTCTCGGCACTCTTTGCCCTGCTGATGGATTCTTTTGAATGATGCCGGCAGCAGTTGCTTCCTGAAGCAGCACATCAGAAAGGTTAAGGAATGAGCCTGCCTTCTCCTTGCTCTTCAATCGCTCGCCGCTGTTCTTGTCTTTCACGAAGATATTGCCGTCCTCTTCGAGGTCGATTGCATACTTCTCGCTGATGGTAGCCTTAAATCCTTTTATGGTGAATTCATTCACGGAAGGATCAAGCTTGATGGCTCCAAGTTCGCGCTCGAATGTATGGTTTATCTTGCTCTGCTTTTGCTCCTCTGCCATCTTCAGCTTGAACTGGTCGAACTGATTGATTGCATCTTGCCTTGCTGAGTCAATATCGGTAACCTTCTTTTCGAGTGTCTTGTATTTCTTCTCCCACTCTTTTACAAGTTCCTCTGAGCCGGACTTGTCAGCACGTTGCTGCCATTCATCTTGCTGCTTTTCATAAGCCTCGCGAGCTCGATCTGAGGCCATGCGTAGAACATCTTGCGCCTTCTTGTCTTTGAAATCTTCCTCAGTGAGGGTAACTCCGAAAGGTTCGAAAGCACGCTTGGCAACATGTGCAATTGTGCCGTTAATCTTTCCGAGCTTTTCGTTTAGCTCCTTTGAGTTGACCCAGTTCTCCTGGAACTTCTCCTTTGCTTCCTCCAGGTTTTCGGCTTCGTTTAGGTTTAGGAAGTTCACTATCTCCAGTGCTTCCTCCGGTTTGATCGGCATATATTTCAGGGGTGTTAATTGGTTGCAATGTCAATTCCCTTGCTCCTTTCTTTTTAAGAAGGTGCTCGGCCACCATATCAGAGGCTTCAATGATACGGCCACTACTTAGAATAAGGTGTCTCATGATTCAAAGGTAAGAAAGTTTTCAATGCCTGAAATACTTTAACTTTGAGTTTTATTTATACACATGATAGGCGTAGCAATAACAACCCACAATCGCAGAGATACCGCGCTTGATACAGTTGCCAAGTGGAAAGCATTGCTTCCTAATGGAGCCATAATTATAGTTGTAGATGATGCAAGCACTGACCCATACCCAAATGCGGACCATCGATTCGATGTCAATGTTGGAATTGCCAAAGCAAAAAACAAATGTATCGAGCTGCTGATTGACAAAGGCTGCGATCAACTATTCTTGGCAGATGATGATTGCTATCCTACTTCGCCGGATTGGTGTAAAGCCTATGTCGAAAGTCATCAGCCATTGCTGTCATACACGTTTTCGGTTGTGGCAAAAAGAATTCAAAATGGTAACCGGTTATTAAAAACATACGGTGCGCATAAATGGTATTCCAATCCTTGCGGCTGCATGGTGTATATCAATAAAAGTGTAGTGGATAAAATAGGAGGTTACGATGACCAGTATGCGCTTTATGGTGATGAGCATTTGGATTACGCTATTCGAGCCAAGAATGCTGGATTAATTCCGCATGCTTTCATGGATGTATCAGAGCCTTTGTTTTATTGCTTGGATCAGGCTGGTGTTTCTCGGACCTCAAGATTAGATGTGGCAGCGCAAAGTTATCTTAGCCATAGAAGACTATCTCAGCAGAAAGATAGCAAAGCTTTCATTCCTTATAAAGAATCTGACATCGAATTGCAAAAGCCTTATGTGCTATCGAGTTATTTTAATTACTCGATTGATCCACAGAGAAAAACTTTATTGCCCAATGCAGTGGATCCGCTTTTGCCACTTATGAATAGCTGCAAAGATTTAGGCATTCGATTGGTAATATTGACCAATTGCGATTTTGAAAATCAAGGCACGACCGAATTTGTAAAGATAGAAAATCCGGACCATAAATTCAGCCCGAATGACTTTCGCTGGTTGATGCAGTTGGACTACATCCAAAAGAATAGATCAAGCCATGTATGGTGCGTGGATGCTACCGATGTTGAGGTCCTTAGAAATCCTTTTGATGTTGATGAGAATTTGCTATATGTAGGCTATGAGAAAGGCCAGACACTTTCCAGCCCTTGGCTAAAGTTAAACCAATGGCGGCATTGCAAAAGCCATAAATACACGACCTTGTATAAACATGCAAGAAGCTTGGCTCTGTTGAATTGTGGTGTTGTTGGTGGTGCTTATGCTATTGCGCTAAGATTCTTTCAGCTCATGGCAAATGAAACATATTTCAATGTGCAAAAAGCATCAATACCGATGGACATGGCAAGCTTTAACTATGTGGTTTATTCTCACTTCGCTAATGACTTTACAACTGGTCCTGAAGTGGTGACGGAATTCAAAGCGAATGAACGCAATACCGTGTCAATATTTAAGCACAAGTAGGCTTAGATAAACCCCTCGGCTCTTGCTCTTGCTTTTACCGTCTCAGGCACTTTGCGATCGGGCACTGGCACCAGATAGTGTCGGCAATTCCACCCACCCACTAAAGTGAAGATTGACTTGCTATCTGTGCCATCTATGCGCCCAGCCCAAGTGCCGTCACGTATGTCTCTTATGCCACCACTATTCTTGCCGTCTCCCCATGCTTCAATCTCCTTGCGGTGGAATATCTCCCCTTCACGATGCTCGCAGAACGGCCGTGTTGTAGGTATCTCGCCGCCAAGATATTCAAACCACTCAATGCCAAGTTCATCATTAACAGCCGCTGAATAGCTTCTATCTGCAACAGCCTGAGCAGTTGTTGCTGTGGTCTTGATGTTGGCGAGCAGCCTGCCATCATTCGCCTCTGTGCCGGTGACTATTCCCTCTAATGCTGCAACGGTCTCGCGTAGTGGTGACCTTGCTGCGATGTTGGTTGTCAGCTGCTCAAGGAATGGCTGCGTGAATCTTGCATCCAGCCCAGCACCAAAAAAGGTGTTAATTGCATTCTGCTTGCTAATTTGTAGCAATTGCTTTTGCACTTCAGTAGGCTCGAATGCACTCTCGAATGTACGTGCAATCTCATTTGTCAACTGCACGCCTTCATCAATCGAACCAAGGAAGGCACGAACTGCTTCGCGGTATTCACCGCCTGCCAGCACCTTCTTGAGTTCATCGCTGATAAGTGCAATGCGCCTTATGTTACCTTCAGTCTGCTCGATGTTTCCGGCAGCTGTGACATCCATGTCTTCCAAGATAGGGCGAATCTTGCGCCATATCTCAGCTTGAGTCTTCTGAGCAGCCGTTGCCAGCTTCTCAGGCACTGACTCGAACAGCGCAATCTTATCGCGAACTAAGGAATCAAATGATGCCATTCAGTAGCTCCTGTTGCGCCTGTTGGATTGGATCCAGTTGCGTGCCTATCTTATCCGATGCCAAGCGATTCAATGCTGCAATCTGTTCGCTCATTGGTAAGTCAATGAAACGAGGTGCATCTTCAGTCGGGATGTAGTTCCGAATGAGCTCCATGATCAGCTGAGGTGCGCTGTGGTGAATCACATCTTGGTACTTTTCAACCGTGCCATTTGCAACACGCAACGCGATGTCTGCACTGCTCATAAGCAGCAACTCATCCGCATTGATGATCAGGTCGTAAATCGCTGAGGTCTCCTCATCGGTGTAGTGAATTGCTCGGATGTAGTTGTAGACATTACTGAATGTAATCGATGGAGGCACACCAGCCTTCACGCCTTCGCTGATAACAGCAAGGTAGTCGCTCGGAGTGCTGATGTCGAATGATGTTGGATACACCAAGTTGATACCGCCAAAGAATTCGCCGTATCGCATTTGCCCCATTGTCACCAAGCAGAATTCGTATAGGTTGAACAGCTGGTCTGAGATAGGCTTGATGAAGGCATACAGCGCACGCAGCTTATTCAATGAGCCCGTTGCAGTCGATGCTTCGCCAATGGTTCCGCTTTCGTCACTCGATGGCAAGTGCAATATCCTTCTTGCCTTGGCCATCTGCTGCTCAATCTCTGTACGCAGGAAGTTCAATGTGTCCATTGGAGGGCTCACGAACTTTAGGTACTCACCAGATAAAGCACTGTCGCCTTCGCTCAATGCAGTCTTTGGCTTGATTAATAGCATGCCAGTAGGCGAAAATCTTGACTTCACTCCGGACCCGTTACATGAACCGCAAGTCCTGTAACCGCCATTGATTGGATCAAAGATTTGGCCGTCCTGGCATTTGTTTCCTTCGCGGTCAATGAACTCGCAAATCTCTCCAAGTGCAACCATGAAAGGGAAGGCACTTGTGGCTTTGCTGATTTGCAAGTATGACTCATCGAGAATCACTTGGTCCAACAAGGGCACAGCCGTGATGAATGGTGACTGGAATGCAATCTCTCCATTGATGAGCTGTGGAGTGCCCTGAAGCTTTTGCGCAGGCACATATCCAAGGTTGTGCTGATAATACAGCACAGGCTCTGAGAATGTCATGTCGGACTTCTTGCCGTACTGATATACCTTCCAAATTGCATCGGTGTCATATATCTCAAGCACAAGGCCTGAATGCTCCATCTTGCTGCCTGCCTTCACTTCACTCTTGTCATCGGATATCACCATGAAATACTCTCCGAACTTCTGCCCCACGATGCTCTTGCAGGAATAGTATTCCGGCATCGGCTTGATAAGATCGTTGCTTATCACCTCTTCTCCCTCTTCATTCTCGATGGTCTCAACCTCTTCCGGTGAGATAGCAATGATGCCATTGGGGTCAATCAGCTTCAATGTTGGAAGCATGGTCTTGACGAATGACTCCAGTGATCCGAACTTTTCAATCTCGTTATTCACATAACGCTGAAACGTATCATCCCCGAAGATTGGCTCAAGTTCTGGCGTGTATCGGATGGACCAATTCTGATCTGCAAAGGCACGGCTTATCGTAGCCTTGAAGTCCTCAAACACGCTGAGTGTTGTGGGCTTGTAGTTGGCTCTGATGTACTCAGCCTGCAAATCGGTTTGATTAGGTGCACGCACACTCAGCAAGTGAGCTGGGTAAATGTCAGGCCGGGTATGCGGCAAGATGCTGTCATACATCTTAGCGGCATAGTTATACCCCGGCCAATACTCAGGATATTGAGTTACACCAGTGCGCTCCTTAGTGACTGGGTTTATGGGTGAGCTCTTCGAAGCGGTCTCCCATCCCTTGTACTGGTATGCGAACCTCCGAACAATCTTGTCAATGTCCTCAGTAGAAAGTGCCATTATGCAACTGCTTTAGTTGTTGGTTGGTTTATGATGTGCGAGCCGCAGCTCTTAGATCGGCAGAAAGTTGGTTTCATAATAGCTTGATTAGTTTGTCGTGTTGACTTTGCAAAAATACTTTATTATCCATTTGCCCGCGCCAAAGGGCGTTAGCCTGAATCCTTACATCTGCGATACTCTGCGCAATATTAGCAGGGTGTGCGATTTTAAATTGTTCGATTTGGTTAGCTAAACAATGCACTGCTAATTGAACATCAACGTAATTAATACGCTCGAATTGAACCTCTTTTAAATTTAAAATTGATTCATCCCAAACCGACAAACCCACGCCAAGCATTAAACATTTAACATCTGTTTCAAACGTTTTCCACGATTCGAGATTAGCCCAAGATTTAAAATAATCTTTGTCATTTAAAAACCGATAACCCCAAAAAGAACAAAACGCGTTAGGGTTGCGTTCTAAGCCCTTTAGCGCGGTTTCAATGTATTGGTTCGATGCTATAAAGTCATCGTCAATAATTAAGTTAACCCCGTCGCCTACGTGCTTTAATCGCTCCGCTGAACCTTTGTTACTATCGTTGTAAACACATTTTAATTCAATCGAGCTTTTAAATTCGTGGCGAAAGCCCTGCAATATAATCGTAATTAAGTCGGGCTTAATCGATTGTTTATTTAACGAATCAATTAACCGCTGTGCTACGCTTATTCGGTTGCGCTGAACTGCTATGTTTACTTTGATATTCACCTTTTCAATATCGTTATGCCACGCCCTTCTGGAGTGTTAACCGTGACTGTGTTATACTTATAATACCATGCGTGCTCTACTACTTTTCGAGGCCCTTCCAAATGGATTGTGTCATGCAACACTATCACACCGCCTTGGCTTATCAAAGTCTCAGCAATCTTGAATTCTTCCAATACATGCTCAAAGCTGTGGTCTCCATCAATAAAGATAAGGTCAAAATGTTCATGCGGTAAATGCTTTAATTCATCGAGTGAATTGCCAAGGATAAATTCAATTGACTTGCCACGTTCTTGCATTGCTTGCTTAGTCTTGTCAGTGCGATAGTCATTGATATCAATTCCAATATACTGCCCACCTTGTGGAATGCCATTGATAAGATGCTGTGCTGTCTCGCCTTCAAAGACTCCAATCTCAAGTACGGTCTTGTACTTGCTCATCTTGATTAGCGATGCCATAAACGCTCCGCATTCATCTTCAGAATTCCATTCATGGCGAACAACTTCTTTATCGCTTTGGGTCTGCATGCTTGTGATCTGTTATTCTGTGAATAAAATATTTATGAGTGATGCCGTCCTCTTGCATCCATGCTTTGAGTTTTCGGTCTAGCCAGTCAATGTAAAAGCTGGGAGTGAATCCTTTGCCGCCAAAGTAGCTCATTAAATAAAACTTGCTTTCAATTTCTGAATAGCTGTATTGCCTCTGCATCTGAAAGCATATGGCATCAATATCTTCCGGCTTGTACTTAGCCTTGCCGAATGCCACATTCATATAAAGCTCATCAGGCTGGCCACCTCCCCACTTCATGCGAAGCTTTCCAAGAGGCATCGGGTTGTTGAGGTATTCATTCGAGGCAATGGCGTATATCTTTTCGCTCGTTTCACATTTCTTGATGAACTGAATCGAGCTGTTAATTGCGTAAATCGTGTCGGACGTATTAAGTCCAAAGTGCTCCCATACATGATCAGCCCACGCCCATTGCATGTCCCTGAAGTCTCTGCCTTTGTCGATGTTATGCTCACCCATGACATGAGTAATGTATGGCGCATCTGATGCCATGCAGATATCAATCAAAGGCTGCAAGTCTTTCAGGCATACAGCATCTACATCAAGGTATAGGTTGTTCTGGTATGGCAAGTAATCGTAAAGCAAAACTTTCGCCTTGCCTGGATCTAATTTTTTATTCGTGTAGATGTGCTGCTCTGGAAGTTCAACATGTATATCAATCACATGCAGTAAATCATAGCAGTAATACAAAGCACGATCTTTTGCATCGCTTATCAATGCAATCTGCAAATCCTTATTGAATCGCTTAATAGAATAGGCCAACAGATAAGCCGCTTGATAATACTGAGGCTTACCAAAAGCAACAAGCACCACCCCTGTTGAGGCGTGCTTGTCACTCTGATTTGTTGGTTGAATATCCATTATCCAAAGATGCCAGCAGGGGCCTCGTATTGTGTTGGGATGTTCTTATCGCGCCATGAGAATGTTACTTCGTAACGCTGCAATTCATTGTTCTGCTCAGGCAAGATGAAGTTCGCTGAGGTAGTCAATCCTTGTGGTGGATCGATGTATATCACCTTTCCGCTGTCGCACATGTACGCAAGTATCCATGCGATGCGGCGGTTGTTTACATCATTCCAGAAAGTATTGTTTTCATCAGTTACGTTTGCATCAAACAGGGTTGCAGTACGGTCTTCATTAATACGAATAGGAGTACCGCAGCCGATTGGGCTGTCAACAGTTACCGGAGAACCAGCAGGAAGAGCGAAGCGGATATCCTCGATGAGCTTTGCAGTGCCATTCAAAAGCAATGCTTCAAGTGCTGCCTCATCTTCAGGATTCACAAGTTCTGTTCCACAGGCTCCTACGATAATCGCAGAAACGCCACCGAGCTTGTATTCGTTGCAGTTTACTAAGTTGTGATCAAGTAGCGAAGAGTCGCAGTAGCTTACACAAGCCATAGTATAGAGATTTAATTTGTTGGTGTGATGCCAGTTGAATAGGATGGCACACTAAATCCTACGTCTCTATGATGATCTGTGCAAATATACGAATTTATTCTTGATACAAATTGATGTTATCTTGTGTTAACAAGCGATCGCCATCCTGAGCCAGTATAAACGGCTCAGTATCCAAATCCAATATCGAAGGTAGGCAGTTCGCATCGGCTGCCGTACAGACAGTCTTACGCACCCTGTCGTTCTTCTTATACAAGTCGATGGTGATGGAGCCAAGTTCATT
>Ga0209392_1000015_pt1 | contig 36364 bp, 32 predicted proteins | sample PPLLak3cmMay2015_FD_187252 | JGI IMG/M metagenome (GOLD analysis project Ga0209392, IMG submission 187252) | Freshwater sediment microbial communities from Prairie Pothole Lake near Jamestown, North Dakota, USA - PPLs Lake P7 Core (1) Depth... | ecosystem: Environmental > Aquatic > Freshwater >...
TCAGGATCGAGATGCCGTTGCCCAGCCCGCGCTCGGTGATCTGCTCGCCCAGCCACATCAGGAACATCGTCCCGGTGACCAGCGACACCACGCAGACGAAGCGGAACATCAGGCCGGGATCGAGCACCAGGCCCTGCTGGGACTCGATCGCCACGGAGATCCCGATCGCCTGGAAGATCGCCAGGCCCAGGGTGCCGTAGCGCGTGTACTGCGTTATCTTGCGGCGGCCGGACTCGCCTTCCTTGCGCAATGCCTCGAGCGACGGCATCACGTAGGTCAGCATCTGCATGATGATCGACGCCGAGATGTACGGCATGATCCCCAGCGCGAACACGGAGAAGCGCGACAGCGCGCCGCCGGAGAACATGTTGAACAGCCCTAGGATGCCGCCCTGCTGGCTGTTGAACAGCTGGCGCAGCTGGTCGGGGTCGATCCCCGGCACCGGGATGTGGGTCCCGACCCGGTAGACGACGAGCGCCAGCAACAGGAACATCAGGCGCCGTTTAAGGTCGCCGTACTTTCCGGTCTTGCCGAGCGTGTTGGGAAGGCTGGTCGCCACGCGGGTTCCTGGTTATCTCAGGTGGAGCCGATCACTTCTTCTTCGAGGGCGCCTGGTCCGCCGCCGGCTTGTTCGCCGCCGCCTTGACCGCAGCCGCCTTGTCCGCGACCGCTTTCTTCGCCGCCGCCTTCTTCGCGGTGTCCGGTATGGGCGCCGGCTCGGTCACCGAGCCGCCCGCCGCTTCGATCGCCGCGCGCGCGCCCTTGGTCACGCCGATGCCACGCACGCCGACCTTGCGGGACAGTTCGCCCGACTTGATCACGCGCGCGTCCAGCGCCAGCGCCGACACGACTCCGGCCTGCTTGAGCACCATCAGGTCGACCTCGTCGATCGCCAGCTTCTGCAGGTCGGACAGGCGCACCACCTCGACGTAGCGACGCGTCAGCGACGTGAAGCCGCGCTTCGGCAGGCGGCGATGCAGCGGCATCTGGCCGCCCTCGAAGCCGACCTTGTGGAAACCGCCAGCGCGGGACTTCTGGCCCTTGTGGCCGCGACCCGCGGTCTTGCCCCAGCCGGAGCCGATGCCACGACCCACGCGGTGGTTCGCGCTCTTGCTGCCGGCGGCGGGTTTGAGGTTGTTCAGGCGCATGGTGTCTTCCTTGCGTGCGTCACGCAACCTTCACGAGGTGCGCGACCGCGTTGATCATGCCGCGGACCGCCGGGGTGTCTTCCAGCTCGCGGGTCTGGTGCATGCGCTTCAGGCCGAGGCCCTTCACGGTCGCCTGATGCGCGGCCTTCGCCGAGATCGGGCTCTTCACCAGCGTCACTTTCAGCGTCTTGTTCGCCATTGCCAGTCCCCGGGGCGTCAGCCCACGATGTCCTCGACGGTCTTGCCGCGCTTGGCGGCGATCTCGGCCGGGGTGCGCAACTGCGCCAGCGCGTTCAGCGTCGCGCGCACCAGGTTGTACGGATTGGTCGACCCGTGCGACTTCGCCACGATGTTGCGCACGCCCATCACGTCGAACACGGCGCGCATCGGTCCGCCCGCGATCACGCCGGTGCCGTCCGCCGCCGGGGCCAGCAGCACCTTGGAGGCGCCGTGCTTGCCCTCGACCGTGTGGTGCACGGTCCCGTGCTTCAGCGGGATGCGCTCCATGCCGCGACGCGCAGCTTCCATCGCCTTCTGCACGGCGACCGGCACTTCGCGCGCCTTGCCCTTGCCCATGCCGATGCGGCCGTCGCCGTCGCCGACGACGGTCAGCGCCGCGAAACCGAGGATGCGGCCGCCCTTCACCACCTTGGTGACGCGGTTGACCGCAATCATCTTCTCCTTCAGGCCATCGTCCCGCTCGTTCTGCGGCATGCCCTTGGGTTGAACTCTCGCCATCTCTGCCCCTTAGAACTTCAGGCCGGCTTCACGCGCGGCGTCGGCCAGCGCCTTGACGCGGCCGTGATAACGGAATCCGGCGCGGTCGAACGCGACTTGCTCGACGCCCGCGGCCTGGGCCTTCTTCGCAATGCGCTCGCCGATGATCTTCGCGGCGTTCGCATTGCCGCCCTTGCCCTTCACGGACGCGAGCTGGGTGCGCACTTCGACCTCGGCGGTGGACGCGCTCGCCAGCACCTTGCTGCCGTCGGCGGAAATCACGCTGGCGTAGATGTGCTGGTTCGTGCGTGTCACCGTCAGCCGGTTCACCTTCTGCAGCGCGATGCGCGCGCGCGTGGCGCGCGCGCGGCGGAGTCGGGATGCTTTCTTGTCGATCATGGTCTGTGCCTCCCCCGCTATTTCTTCTTGGTCTCTTTGATGACGACCGTCTCGCCGACATACCGCACGCCCTTGCCCTTGTACGGCTCCGGCGGCTTGTAGCCGCGGACTTCCGCCGCAACCTGGCCGACCTTCTGCTTGTCGGAGCCCTTGATGACGATCTCCGTCTGCGTCGGCGTTTCGCACTTCACCCCGGCCGGCATCTCGTGCACCACCGGGTGCGAGAAGCCCAGCGACAGGTTGAGCTTGTCGCCCTGGGCCTGGGCGCGGTAGCCGACGCCGACCAGCGCGAGGCGCTTTTCGAATCCCTTCGACACACCGGTCACCATTCCCGCGACCAGCGCGCGCATCGTGCCGCTCATCGCCTTTGCCTCGCGCGACTCGTCCGCTGCCGCGAACGTGATCTGGCCGTCGGCGACCGTGATCGCGACGCGCGGCGTCATCGCCTGCGTCAGCGTGCCCAGCGGGCCCTTCACAGTGATCTTGTCGGCCGCGACCTGGACGTCGACACCCTTCGCGACCTCGACCGGTACTCGTGCAATTCGGGACATGTTTCTCTCCGCCGTGTCCGGTTACGCCACGTAGCAGATGACTTCGCCGCCCACACCCTGGGTGCGGGCCTTGCGATCCGTCATCACGCCACGAGACGTCGACACGATCGCCACGCCCAGCCCGTTCATCACTTCGGGCAGGTCGTTGCGGCTCTTGTAGATGCGAAGGCCCGGCCGGGACACGCGCTCGAGGCGCTCGATCACCGGACGGCCCGCGTAGTACTTCAGGCCGATCCGCAGCTGCGGCTTGCCGTCGTTCGGACTCACCTCGAAGCCATCGATGTAGCCCTCGTCCTTCAGGACGCCGGCGATGGCCACCTTCAGCTTCGATGCCGGCATCACGACCTCGGTCTTCTCGACGCCCTGGGCGTTCCGAATACGGGTCAGCATGTCGGCGATGGGATCACTCATGCTCATCGTTCGATCTCCTCGCTTACCAGCTGGCCTTGATCAGGCCCGGGATGTCGCCCCGCATCGCGGCCTCGCGGATCTTGGTCCGCGCCAGGCCGAACTTGCGGAACGTGCCGCGCGGACGGCCGGTGATGTCGCAGCGATTGCGCAGCCGGCTGGGGCTGGAATTGCGCGGCAGTGCCTGCAGGCGCTTCATCGCGTCCATGCGCTCGTCCATCGAACGCGTCTGGTCATCGATGACGGCCTTCAACTCGGCGCGCCGGGCCGCGTACTTCTTGACGGTCGCCTCGCGCTTGGCTTCGCGGTTCTTAAGCGAAAGTTTTGCCATGTATCCCTCTAGGACACCGTGCTCAATTACGGAACGGGAACCGGAAGGCGGCGAGCAGCGCTTTGGCTTCCTCGTCGGACTTCGCGGTGGTCGTGATGCTGATGTTCATGCCCCGGAGCTTGTCGATCTTGTCGTACTCGATCTCCGGGAAGATGATCTGTTCCTTCAGGCCGATGTTGTAGTTGCCGCGGCCATCGAAGGCGCGACCCGAGACGCCGCGGAAGTCGCGCACGCGCGGGAACGCCACCGTCACCAGGCGGTCCAGGAACTCGTACATCCGCTCGCCGCGCAGCGTGACCATCGTGCCGATGGCCAGGTCCTCGCGGATCTTGAAGTTGGCGATGGCCTTGCGGGCCTTCGTCACGACCGGCTTCTGGCCGGCGATCTTGATCAGGTCGCCGACGGCCATGTCGATGTTCTTCTTGTCATTGACCGCTTCGCCGACGCCCATGTTCAGCGTGATCTTCGTGATCCGCGGAACCTGCATCACGGTCTTGTAGCCGAACTGCTTCATCAGGTCCGGCACGACCTTCTCGCGGTACTGGGCTTGGAAACGCGCCATGCCAGCTCCCCTATGCCTTTGCGCCAACGACGGCGCCATTGCTCTTGAACACGCGCATCTTCTTGCCGTCGACCAGCTTGACGCCGACGCGGTCGCCCTTGCTCGTCGCCGGGTTGAACAGCATCACGTTGCTCGCGTGGATCGGCATGGTCTTGTCGCTGATGCCGCCAGCCACGCCCTTCATCGGGTTCGGCCGGACATGCTTCTTGACGACGTTGATGCCCTCGACCACGAGGTGGTCTGCATCGACCCGGCGCAGCACCGTGCCGCGCTTGCCCTTGTCCTTGCCTGCGATGACGACGACTTCGTCGCCCTTGCGGATACGTTCCATAGCGTTTCCTTACAGCACTTCGGGAGCCAGCGACACGATCTTCATGAAGCGCTCGGTCCGCAGTTCACGCGTGACCGGTCCGAAGATGCGGGTGCCGATCGGCTCCAGCTTCGCGTTGAGCAGGACGGCGGCGTTGCCGTCGAACTTGATCGCCGAGCCGTCGCCGCGACGCAGGCCCTTGGCGGTGCGGACGACCACCGCGTTGTAGACCTCGCCCTTCTTGACGCGACCACGCGGCGCGGCTTCCTTGATCGACACCTTGATGACGTCGCCAATGCCGGCATAGCGGCGCTTGGATCCGCCCAACACCTTGATACACATCACTGACCGCGCGCCGGTGTTGTCGGCGACGTCCAGCACCGTTTGCATCTGGATCATGGCTGCCCCAATGGGTACTGCTCGATAACTTCCGCTGACTTTTCCACCAACTTGCTTCGTCGCTACCGCCGAACTGCGCAACGAGCAGTCTTGGCCCCGTCCGGGTTGGAGAGCCGGCCGCGCTTCCGTCCTGACCCCGCTCTCCGGGGCCCGTCCCGCATCGCGGGTGGACCGGGGCGCTGCCCGCCCTGAAAACCTGAAAACCAAAACCCTGAATACCCTGAATACCCTCTAAAACCTGTCGTTCCTGACTACCCTGCCGACCCCCGCCCGGCTGGACTCGGCCCGGAAACCGGCGAAGCCCGCGAGTATATCCCGCGGCGCGTCAACGCCGCAAGCTCCGGGCGTGCTTCTCAGATCGTCTGCGCCGCCTCGACCACGCGGGTGACCGCCCAGGTCTTGGTCCTGGACAGCGGACGTGATTCGGCGATCTCGACGATGTCGCCCTCGTTCAGCGCATTGGTCTCGTCATGCGCGTGGTACTTGTTCGACTTGACGATGTACTTGCCGTAGAGCGGATGCTTGACGCGACGCTCGATCAACACGGTCACCGTCTTGTCCATCTTGTTGCTGACGACGCGGCCGACCAGCGTGCGCGTCAGGGATTTCTTCTCGGCGTTCATTTGGCGGCGACCTTCTGGCTCAGGACGGTGCGGACGCGCGCGATGTCGCGGCGCGTGCGCTGCAGCTGGGTGGTGTTCTGCAGCTGCTGGGTTGCGTGCTGCATGCGCAGTGAAAAGTGCGCCTTCTGCAGCTCCTGCAGTTCCTTCTCGAGGGCGGCGACGTCCTTGGTGCGCAGTTCCTTGGCGTTCATGCGCGTTCTCCTTACTGGCCGAGCTGACGGACGACGAACGTCGTCTTCAGCGGCAGCTTGGCGGCGGCGAGCGCAAAGGCCTCCCGCGCCATGGTTTCGTTGACACCGTCCAGTTCGTAGACGACGTTGCCGGGGCGCACTTCGGCCACCCAATACTCCGGGTTGCCCTTGCCGTTGCCCATGCGGACCTCTGCCGGCTTCTGCGAGATCGGCTTGTCCGGAAACACGCGGATCCACACGCGGCCGCCGCGCTTGATGTGGCGGCTGATCGCGCGGCGGGCCGCTTCGATCTGGCGGGCGGTCAGGCGGCCGCGCTCGGTCACCTTCAGACCGAACTCGCCGAAGGAGACGTTGGCGCCGCGCAGGGCCAGACCGCGGTTGCGGCCCTTGTGCTCCTTGCGGTACTTGCGTCGAGCGGGTTGCAGCATGATTACTCTCCGTCTTTCGCGCCGCCCTCGGGCTTGGCGTCACCCGGGGCCTTGGCCGCCACCTTGCGCACACGCTTGACGACCGGCTTCGCAGGGGCGTCCTTCGGTGGCTCGGCAGGCGCCGCCTCGGCAGTTCTGGTCTCGGTCGTCTTGGCGTCAGCCGTCTTGCGTGCCGGCCGCTTGGCCGGGGGTCGGCGATCGCCGCTCGGGCGGTCGGAACGCGGACGGCGCTCCTCGCGATCCTGCCCCGGCGTGTCCGTGGCGGCCGGAGCCTCGCCGCGGCCCAGTCTGTCGCCCTTGTAGACCCAGCACTTGACGCCGATGACGCCGTAGGTCGTCTTGGCCTCGGAAAAGCCGTAGTCGATGTCGGCGCGCAGCGTGTGCAGCGGCACCCGACCCTCGCGGTACCACTCGGTCCGCGCGATCTCGATGCCGTTCAGGCGACCGGCGCTCATGAGCTTGATGCCCTGGGCGCCGAGCCGCATCGCGTTCTGCATCGCGCGCTTCATTGCGCGGCGGAACATGATGCGCTTCTCGAGCTGCTGGGTGATCGAGTCGGCGATCAGTTGGGCGTCGAGTTCCGGCTTGCGGATCTCCTCGATGTTCACGTGCACGGGCACGCCGAGCATCTTCTGCAGCGTGGACTTCAGCGTCTCGATGTCCTCGCCCTTCTTGCCGATCACGACACCCGGACGCGCCGAGTAGATCGTGATGCGGGCGTTCTTCGCGGGACGCTCGATGACGATGCGGCCGACCGAGGCGCTGCGCAGCTTCTTGCGCAGGTACTCGCGGACCTTCAGGTCCTCGCCCAGCATCCTGGGGAACGCCGGACCGGTGGCGAACCAGCGAGAGGTCCAGTTCCGCGTGACCGGCAGGCGGAAGCCGGTGGGATTGATCTTTTGACCCATGGTTGCCCTATTTCTTCTGTTTGGCGTCGCCGACCGTCACGTAGATGTGACAGCTCTTCTTCTCGATCCGCGTGCCGCGGCCCTTGGCGCGCGCGGCGAAGCGCCGCTGCACCGGCCCCTTCTCGACGTAGATGCGCGTGACGCGCAGCTCGTCGATGTCGGCGCCGTCGTTGTGCTCGGCGTTCGCGATCGCGGACTCGAGCGCCTTCTTGATCAGTCCGGCCGCCTTCTTCTGCGTGAACGACAGGATGTTCAGCGCCTTGTCTACCGGCTTGCCGCGAACCAGGTCCGCGACCAGCCGGCCCTTCTGGGGAGACAGGCGCGCGCCCTTGACGATTGCTGTGGTTTCCATCGTGCTCACCCTACTTCTTGGACACGGCGGTTTTCTTGTCCGCCGCATGGCCCTTGAAGGTCCGCGTCAGCGCGAATTCGCCGAGCTTGTGACCGACCATGTTTTCGTTGATGTACACCGGCACGTGCTGCTTGCCGTTGTGGACGGCGATCGTCAGGCCGATGAACTCCGGCAGGATGGTCGAGCGACGGGACCAGGTCTTGATCGGCTTCTTGTCGCGAATGGCCTGTGCGGTTTCGACTTTCTTCTGCAGGTGGCCGTCGACGAACGGGCCCTTCTTCAGTGAACGAGACATTCAGGCCCCCTTACTTCCGTTTCCGGCGCTGCACGATCATCGTGTCAGTCCGCTTGTTGTTGCGCGTGCGATAGCCCTTGGTGAGCGTGCCCCACGGGCTGACCGGGTCGCGCTTGGTGCCAGTGCGGCCCTCGCCGCCACCGTGCGGGTGATCGACCGGGTTCATCGCCACGCCACGCACGGTCGGACGCACGCCGCGCCAGCGCATCGCGCCCGCCTTGCCGATCTGGCGCAGGTTGTTCTCTTCGTTGCCCACTTCACCGATGGTGGCGCGGCAATCGATCAGCACGCGGCGGATCTCGCCGGAGCGCAGCCGGAGCTGCGCGTAGCTGCCCTCGCGCGCGAGCAACTGGACGGACGTGCCGGCCGAACGCGCCAACTGCGCGCCCTTGCCGGGCAGCATCTCGACGCAGTGGACCGTCGTGCCTACCGGGATGTTGCGCAGGGGCAGCGTGTTGCCGACGCGGATCGGCGCCTCGTTCCCGCTCATCAGCTGCGCGCCGACCGTCAGGCCCTTGGACGCGATGATGTAGCGGCGCTCGCCGTCGGCGTAGCACAGCAGCGCGATGTGCGCCGAACGGTTCGGGTCGTACTCCAGGCGCTCGACCTTGGCGGCGATGCCGTCCTTGTTGCGCTTGAAGTCGATCACGCGATAGGCCTGCTTGTGGCCGCCGCCCTTGTGCCGCACCGTGATGCGGCCGTGGTTGTTGCGGCCCGACCCGCGGATCTGCTTCTCGGTCAGCGACGCGAGCGGCCCGCCCTTGTGCAGGTTGGCGTTGACGACCTTGACGACTCCACGCCGGCCGGCAGACGTCGGTTTTACCTTAACCAGCGCCATTTACTTCACCTCTTGCGCGAAGTTGATTTCCTGACCCGGCTTGAGCGAAACGTACGCCTTGCGCACGTTGCCGCGACGGCCCTCGAACCGACCGAAGCGCTTCGTCTTGCCCTTGGTATTCAGGATCTGCACGGATTCGACCTGCACCTTGAAGAGCAGTTCGACCGCGGCCTTGACTTCCGGTTTGGTCGCGTCGTGCTTAACGCGGAACGCGACCTGCTCGTTCTTCTCGCCGATCATCGTGCTCTTCTCCGAGACGATCGGCGCGAGCAGCACGCTGTAAAGACGGTCCTGGCTCATCCCCACATCTCCTCGAGCTTGGCGATCGCCGGCTTCGTGACCACCACGTTCTTGTAGTGGATCAGCGACAGCGGGTCCGCGTAGCGCGGCTCGACCACCATGACGTTCTTCAGGTTGCGCGAAGCGAGATAAAGGTTCTCGTCCACGGCCTCGGTGATGATCAGGACGGACTCGAGCCCCATCGCCTTCAGCTTCTCCGCCAGAGGCTTCGTCTTGGGCGAGTCGACCGTCCATCCGTCGACGACCGCGATGCGGCCATCGCGCGCGAGCCGCGACAGGATCGACGTCATGCCCGCCCGGTACATCTTCTTGTTCACCTTCTGGGTGAAGTTCTCGTCCGGCGAGTTCGGGAACGTGCGGCCACCCCCACGCCAGATCGGGCTAGACGACATGCCTGCGCGAGCGCGGCCGGTGCCCTTCTGGCGCCACGGCTTGCGCGTCGAGTGCTTGACCGTCGTGCGGTCCTTCTGCGCCCGCGTGCCCTGGCGCGCGTTGGCCTGGTAGGCCACCACGATCTGGTGCACAAGCGCCTCGTTGTACTCACGGCCGAAGAGCGTCTCCGGCGCCGGCGTCGTGCCGTCGGCCTGGCCCTGGGCGTTCAACAGTTTCAGTTCCATCGCGCCCCCTTATGCCTTCGCCGCCTTGGCCTTGACGGCCGGGCGCACGACGACGTTGCCACCCGCCGAACCCGGGACCGCACCGCGCACGAGCAACAGTCCGCGCTCGGTGTCGACACGGGCCACGACCAGGTTCTGCGTCGTGCGCTGCTCGTCGCCCAGATGGCCCGCCATCCGCTTGCCGGGGAACACCCGGCCCGGATCCTGGCGATTGCCGATCGAGCCCGGCGCGTTGGTCGACACGGAGTTGCCGTGCGTCGCGCGGTTCGACGAGAAGTGGTGGCGCTTGATCGCGCCGGCGAAGCCCTTGCCGATCGTCACGCCGGTAACGTCGACCTTCTGGCCCACGGCGAACAGATCCGCGCCGATGGCCGCGCCGGGCTTCAGTTCGCCCGCCCTGGCGGCATCGATGCGGAATTCCCGTAGCACGGAGCCTGCTTCGACCCCAGCCTTGCTGAAGTGGCCGGCGATGGGCTTGGCAACGCGGGAAGGCTTGCGGCTGCCGTAGGCGACCTGCACGGCGCTGTAGCCGTCGGTGTCCGCGGCCTTGACCTGGGTGACACGGTTGTTCGACACGTCGAGCACCGTGACCGGAACGGACTCGCCGTCATCGGTGAAGATACGCGTCATGCCGACTTTGCGGCCCAACAAACCAAGGGCCGAGCGGGTGTCGCTCATTCTTTTCTCCATCCCCGACTTCAATTGGCCGGGACCCTGTTTGGGCGCCTGGACGTGGACGTCCGGTGCCTGTTTGCCTGCGTCTGTTCGACTGCTCGACTGCCTGTGATCGACTACTTGTGATCCGAAGCCCGCCGGGGCGGATTGCGGAAAGCCTGAAATTGTAGCCCAGTCAGCTACTTGTCGGCAAGCGGAGCCCGCCGGCGGCTCATCCCTACTGCACCTTGATCTCGACGTCCACGCCGGCCGGCAGATCCAGCTTCATCAGCGCGTCGACCGTCTTGTCGGTCGGGTCGATGATGTCCATCAGGCGCTGGTGCGTGCGCATCTCCAGCTGGTCGCGCGACGTCTTGTTGACGTGGGGCGAGCGCAGGATGTCGAAGCGCTGGATGCGGGTCGGCAGCGGCACCGGACCACGGACGACGGCGCCGGTGCGCTTGGCGGTGTCCACGATCTCGAGGGCCGACTGGTCGATCAGCTTGTAATCAAACGCCTTGAGGCGGATGCGAATACGTTGGCTTTGCATTTCCAATCCTTTTCAAAGAGCGAGAGGCCGGCCGGCTCGAGCTCCAATGAGCGACCGGCCCCGGTTCAACGCGTTCTGCGGTGCGACCTACTTGATGATCTTGGCGACGACGCCGGCGCCGACGGTGCGGCCGCCCTCGCGCACGGCGAAGCGCAGGCCCTCTTCCATCGCGATCGGCGCAATCAGCGCCACCGTCATCTGGATGTTGTCGCCCGGCATCACCATCTCCGTGCCCGCCGGCAGCTGGATCGAGCCGGTCACGTCCGTCGTGCGGAAGTAAAACTGCGGCCGGTACCCGTTGAAAAACGGCGTGTGACGGCCACCCTCCTCCTTCGACAGCACGTACACCTCGGCCGTGAAGTCCGTGTGCGGCGTGATCGAGCCCGGCTTGGCCAGCACCTGGCCACGCTCCACCTCCTCACGCTTCGTGCCCCGCAGCAGCACCCCGACGTTGTCGCCCGCCTGCCCCTGGTCCAGCAGCTTGCGGAACATCTCCACGCCCGTGCACGTCGTCTTCATCGTCGGCTTGATCCCGACAATCTCGATCTCGTCGCCCACCTTCACGATGCCGCGCTCGATCCGCCCCGTCACCACCGTGCCACGGCCAGAAATCGAAAACACGTCCTCCACCGGCATCAGGAACGCCCCGTCAATCGCACGCTCCGGCGTCGGGATGTAGCTGTCCAGCGCATCGGCCAGCTTCATGATCGACTGCTCGCCCAGCTCGCCCTTGTCACCCTCCAGCGCCAGCTTCGCCGAACCCTTCACGATCGGAATGTCGTCGCCCGGAAAGTCATACTTGCCCAGCAGCTCGCGCACTTCCATCTCGACGAGCTCCAGCAGCTCCGCATCGTCGACCATGTCCACCTTGTTCATGTACACCACGATGTACGGAACACCCACCTGGCGCGCCAGCAAAATGTGCTCGCGCGTCTGCGGCATCGGACCGTCGGCCGCGCTCACCACCAGAATCGCGCCGTCCATCTGCGCCGCACCCGTGATCATGTTCTTCACATAGTCCGCGTGCCCCGGACAGTCCACGTGCGCATAGTGCCGCTGGCTCGTCTCGTACTCCACGTGCGCCGTGTTGATCGTGATCCCGCGCGCCTTCTCCTCCGGCGCCGCATCAATCTGGTCGTAGGCCTTCGCCTCTCCACCAAACTTCGACGCCAGAACCATCGTGATCGCCGCCGTCAGCGTCGTCTTCCCATGATCCACGTGCCCAATCGTCCCAACATTCACGTGCGGCTTCGTACGCTCAAACTTGCCCTTGGCCATTTGTGTCCCTCAAAGAACGGTTGTTGATGTATTCCTGGTCTACTTCGTCTTGGCGGAGATCACGGCCTCGGCGACCGTCTTCGGCGCTTCGGCGTAGTGCTTGAACTCCATCGTGTATGTCGCGCGACCCTGCGTCAGCGAACGCAGCGTCGTCGAGTAGCCGAACATCTCGGCCAGCGGCACCTCGGCGCGGATTGCCTTGCCGCCACCGCCCGCGATGTCGTCCATGCCCTGGATGACGCCGCGACGCGATGAAAGGTCGCCCATGACATCACCCATCTTCTCTTCCGGCGTCTCGACCTCGACCGCCATGATCGGCTCGAGCAGCACCGGCGACGCGGCGCGCATGCCGTCCTTGAAGCCGATCGACGCAGCCATCTTGAATGCGTTCTCGTTCGAGTCGACCTCGTGGTACGAACCGAAGTGCAGCGTGACCTTGACGTCGACCACCGGGTAGCCGGCCAGCACGCCCGCCTTCAGCGTCTCCTCGACGCCCTTGTTCACCGCCGGGATGTACTCACGCGGGACGACGCCGCCCTTGATCGCGTCGACGAACTCGAAGCCCTTGCCCGCGGGCTGCGGCTCGAGCTTCAGCACGACGTGGCCGTACTGGCCGCGACCGCCGGACTGCTTGACGAACTTGCCCTCGGCGTTGTCGATGGTCTTGCGGATCGTCTCGCGGTAGGCCACCTGCGGCTTGCCGACGGAGGCATCGACGCCGAACTCGCGCTTCATGCGGTCGACCAGGATCTCGAGGTGCAGTTCACCCATGCCGGAGATGATCGTCTGGCTCGACTCCTCGTCGGTGTGGACGCGGAACGACGGGTCTTCCTGCGCCAGGCGACTGAGGGCGATGCCCATCTTCTCCTGGTCGGCCTTGGTCTTCGGCTCGACCGCCTGGGAGATCACCGGCTCCGGGAAGATCATCCGCTCGAGCGTGATGACCTTCTGCGGGTCACACAGCGTGTCGCCGGTCGTGACGTCCTTCATGCCGACGGCCGCCGCGATGTCACCGGCGAACACTTCCTTGATTTCGTCGCGCTGGTTGGCGTGCATCTGCAGCAGGCGGCCGACGCGTTCCTTGCGGCTCTTCACCGAATTGACGATCGTGTCGCCCGAGTTCAGGACGCCGGAGTAGACGCGCAGGAAGGTCAGCTGGCCGACGTACGGGTCGGTCATGATCTTGAATGCGAGCGCCGAGAACGGCGCGGCATCGTCCGCCGGACGCTCCTCCGAGACTCCACGGTCGTTCTCGCCGACGACCGGAGGAATGTCCACCGGGCTCGGCAGGTACTCGATCACGGCATCCAGCATCGCCTGCACGCCCTTGTTCTTGAACGCCGAACCGCACAGCATCGGCGTGATCTCGTGCGCGAGCGTGCGCAGTCGGAGGCCCTTCTTGATCTCTTCCTCGGAGAGCGCGCCGCCCTCGAGGTACTTGTTCATCAGTTCTTCGTTGGCCTCGGCGGCGGCTTCGACCATCTTCTCGCGCCACTCGTTGGCGCTGTCCGCGAGTTCGGAAGGGATCTCCTGGTACTCGAACTTCATGCCCTTGGAGGCCTCGTCCCAGTAGATCGCCTTCATCTTGACGAGGTCGACCACGCCCTTGAAGCCGTCCTCGGCGCCGATCGGGATCTGGATGGCCACCGGGTTCGCCTTCAGGCGAAGGCGCATCTGGTCGAACACCTTGAAGAAGTTCGCGCCGGTGCGGTCCATCTTGTTGACGAACGCCAGGCGCGGGACGCCGTACTTGTTTGCCTGCCGCCACACGGTCTCGGACTGAGGCTGCACGCCGCCGACCGCGCAGTACACCATGCATGCGCCGTCCAGCACGCGCATCGAGCGCTCGACCTCGATGGTGAAGTCGACGTGGCCCGGGGTGTCGATGATGTTGATGCGATGCTCGGGGAAGCTGAGGTTCATCCCCTTCCAGAACGTGGTCGTCGCGGCCGACGTGATCGTGATGCCGCGCTCCTGCTCCTGCTCCATCCAGTCCATCGTCGCGGCGCCTTCGTGCACCTCGCCGAGCTTGTGGTTCACGCCGGTGTAGAACAGGACGCGTTCAGTGGTCGTCGTCTTGCCGGCGTCGATGTGCGCCGAGATTCCGATGTTCCTGTACCGCTCGATTGGGGTCTTGCGTGCCATGGTGCCGCCTTTAAAACAACTTGTGTCGCCGGACCGCCGCGAGGCGGGCCGGCGTTGCCGAGTCCATCAGAAGCGGAAGTGCGCGAAGGCCTTGTTGGCCTCGGCCATGCGGTGCACTTCCTCGCGCCGCTTCATCGCGCCGCCGCGGCCTTCCGCGGCCTCCATCAGCTCGCCCGCCAGACGCAGCGGCATGGACTTCTCGCTGCGCTTCTTGGCCGCCTCGCGCAGCCAGCGCATGGCCAGCGCCATGCGGCGCACGGGGCGGACCTCGACCGGGACCTGGTAGTTCGCGCCACCCACGCGACGGCTCTTGACCTCGACCATCGGCTTCACGTTCGACAGCGCGGCCGAGAACACCTCGAGGGCGTTCTTCCCGCCGCCCTTGGTCTCGATCTGCGCCAGGGCGCCGTACACGATCCGCTCGGCGACGGCCTTCTTGCCGTCGAGCATGATCACGTTGATGAACTTGGTGACATCCTGCGAGCCGAACTTGGGATCCGGGAGGATTTCGCGTTTCGGTACTTCACGACGACGTGGCATTTCACACCTCTTGAGTCTTCAGTCGTTGGCGGGCGCATCGCATCTGTCCAGATGACCCAGCGCCCGCGGGAAGCGGCCCCATGGAGACGGGCCGCGACTTACTCGGCCGCCGTGCGCGAAGCACGCGGCCGGGAATCCGGTCAGGCCTTCGGGCGCTTGGCGCCGTACTTCGAGCGGCTCTGCTTGCGGTCCTTGACGCCCTGCGTGTCGAGCGAGCCGCGCACGATGTGGTAGCGCACGCCCGGCAGGTCCTTCACGCGGCCGCCGCGGATCAGCACCACCGAGTGCTCCTGCAGGTTGTGGCCCTCGCCGCCGATGTAGGAGATCACCTCGAAACCGTTCGTCAGGCGCACCTTGGCGACCTTGCGGAGCGCGGAGTTCGGCTTCTTCGGCGTCGTGGTGTAGACGCGCGTGCAGACGCCGCGCTTCTGCGGGCTGTTCTTCAGCGCCGGGCTCTTGCTCTTGACGGGTTCGATCTCGCGCGGCTTGCGCACGAGTTGATTGATGGTCGGCATAGGTCCGCTTCTGTGGTCCGTTGTTGCAAACGCGAGTCACGCGACTCGCGGGTCAGAATCTGAAACTGCTGGCTGCTGGGGTACGTCGTGCTGCAGGTTTCCGGCGCGTTTGTCCCGGCTCTCGCCTGACTCACGGGGAAGCTGCGACCTGGACTCGACCGTCGGCGCCAGCAATGCGGGCCGCCACGGCGGGCAAAGAACGCAGCGCCCGGGCGGGCGCCGAAAAGCTCAGCATTATCGCCAGCGAGGGCTCGGGGTGTCAAGGCGCGCGAGTCGAGCGAGCCCTCTGCGGGGCAACCGCGGCCCGTCAAAGAAAAGGGCCCGCCGTGGGCGGGCCCTCCTTTCCGGCCCCGGCAGGCTTACCCGGTGACCTCGGCCGACTCGTCGGCGCCGGTCTCCGGCTCGCCTTCGGTCGTCGTGGTGGCCGCCAGCGCCTCCATCGCAGCGAGCTGCTGCTGCTCGAGGGCGTCGGCCGCCTCCTTCTCCTTGCGGGCGCGGTGGAAAGCCAGGCCGGTGCCCGCCGGGATCAGGCGTCCGACGATGACGTTCTCCTTCAGGCCGCGCAGGTCGTCCCGCTTGCCCATGATCGCCGCCTCGGTCAGCACCCGCGTGGTCTCCTGGAAGGAGGCCGCGGAGATGAAGGAGTCGGTCGACAGCGAGGCCTTCGTGATGCCCAGCAGGATGTTGTCGTACAGCGCGGGGCGCTTTCCGGCCTCGATCGCCTTGTCGTTCTCGTCGAGGAGTTCGGACCGCTCCACCTGCTCCCCGGTGATGAACGGAGCGTCGCCCGGGTCGGTGATCTGCACCCGGCGCAGCATCTGGCGCACGATCACCTCGATGTGCTTGTCGTTGATCTTCACACCCTGCAGGCGGTAGACGTCCTGCACCTCGTCGACGATGTAGCGCGCGAGCGCCTCGATGCCCAGCAGCCGCAGGATGTCGTGCGGATCGGCCGGACCGTCGACGATCGACTCGCCGCGGTTGACGACCTGGCCGTCGTGCACCAGCACGTGCTTGTCCTTCGGGATCAGGAACTCGTGCTCCTTGCCGTCGAGGTCGGTGATGATCAGGCGCTGCTTGCCCTTGGTCTCCTTGCCGAACGTGACCGTGCCGGTGACCTCGGCCAGCGTGCCCGCATCCTTCGGCGAGCGCGCCTCGAACAGCTCCGCCACGCGCGGCAGGCCGCCCGTGATGTCGCGCGTCTTCTGCGACTCGGTCGGGATCCGCGCCAGCACCTCGCCCACGGCGACCTGCTGCGCATCGCGCACGACGATCAGCGCGCCGATCGGGAAGCTGATGGTCACCGAGTGCTCGGTGCCCGGGATCTTCACCTCCTCGCCCGCCTCGCCGATCAGCTTGACCTGCGGCCGCACGCCCTTGCTGGACGCGCTGCGGCGCTTGGCGTCGATGACGACCAGCGTGGACAGGCCGGTGACCTCGTCGATCTGCTTCGCGACGGTCACGCCTTCCTCGACGTGCTCGAACTTCACGGTGCCGGCGTACTCGGTGATGATCGGGCGAGTCAGCGGGTCCCACGCGGCGAGCTGGGTTCCGGCCTTGACCAGCTTGCCGTCCGCCGCCAGCAGCGTCGCGCCATACGGCACCTTGTGGCGCTCGCGCTCGCGGCCGTTGTCGTCGACGATCGTGACCTCGCCGGAGCGCGAGATCGCGACCTGTTCGCCCTTGGCGTTCGTCACGTAGCGCATCGTCGCGGTGAAGCGCACCGTGCCGTTGCTCTTCGCCTCGACGCCGGACGCGACGGCCGCGCGCGATGCCGCTCCGCCGATGTGGAACGTGCGCATCGTCAGCTGCGTGCCCGGCTCGCCGATCGACTGGGCGGCGATGACGCCGACGGCCTCCCCGGAGTTGACCAGGACCCCGCGGCCCAGGTCACGCCCGTAGCACTTGGCGCACAGGCCGTAACGCGTCTCGCACGACAGCGGGGTGCGGACGCGCACCTCGTCGATGCCCAGGGCCTCGATCTTCTCGACCGCGTCCTCGTCCAGCAGGTGGCCGACCGGATACAGGACGTCCTGCGTATCGGGATTGATGACGTCCGCCGTGGTCACGCGGCCGAGCACGCGGTCGCGCAGTGCCTCGATGACCTCGCCACCCTCGACGAGCGCCTTCATCGCGACACCGTTGGAGGTGCCGCAATCGTCTTCGGTCACGACCAGGTCCTGCGTCACGTCGACCAGGCGGCGCGTCAGGTAGCCGGAGTTCGCGGTCTTCAGCGCCGTGTCGGCCAGGCCCTTGCGGGCGCCGTGCGTCGAGATGAAGTACTGCAGGACGTTCAGGCCTTCGCGGAAGTTGGCCGTGATCGGCGTCTCGATGATCGAGCCGTCCGGCTTCGCCATCAGGCCGCGCATGCCGGCCAGCTGGCGGATCTGCGCCACCGAGCCGCGGGCGCCGGAGTCGGCCATCATCCAGATGGAGTTGAACGACTCCTGCTTCACTTCCTTGCCGTGGCGGTCGATGGTCTGCTCGGTGGCGAGTTGCTCCATCATGACCTTGCCGACCTGGTCGCCGGCGCGGCCCCAGATGTCGACCACCTTGTTGTAGCGCTCGCCCTGCGTGACGAGACCCGAGGTGTACTGCGCCTCGATCTCCTTCACCTCGCGCTCCGAGTTGCGGATGATCTCCTCTTTCTGCGTCGGGACGACCATGTCGCCGATCGCGATCGAGAGACCGGCGCGGGTGGCCAGCGTGAAGCCGGTCTGCATCAGCTTGTCGGCGAAGATCACCGTCTCGCGCAGCCCGCACTTGCGGAACGCGGTGTTGATCAGCTTGCTGATCTCCTTCTTCTTCAGCGGCTTGTTCAGCACCGAGAACGGCAGGCCCGCGGGCAGGATCTCGGACATCAGCGCGCGGCCGATCGTCGTCTCGTAGCGCGTGATCTTCGGCGTCTTGTCGCCCGTCTCCGGGTTGACGTCGAATTCACGGATGCGCACGGTCACGCGCGTCTGCAGCTCGACTTCGCGGTTCTCGTAGGCGCGGTGCACCTCGGCCAGGTCGGCCAGGTACATGCCCTCGCCCTTGCCGTTGATCTTCTCGCGCGTGGCGTAGTAGAGGCCGAGGACGATGTCCTGGCTGGGCACGATCGAGGGGTCGCCGTTGCTCGGGAACAGGATGTTGTTCGACGCCAGCATCAGCGAGCGCGCTTCCAGCTGCGCCTCGAGCGACAGCGGCACGTGCACGGCCATCTGGTCGCCGTCGAAGTCGGCGTTGAACGCGGCGCAGACCAGCGGGTGCAGCTGGATGGCCTTGCCCTCGATCAGCACCGGCTCGAAGGCCTGGATGCCGAGGCGGTGCAGCGTCGGGGCGCGGTTCAGCATCACCGGGTGCTGCCGGATCACCTCTTCGAGGATGTCCCACACCACCGGTTCCTGCGACTCGACCATCTTCTTGGCCGCCTTGATCGTGGTGGCCAGGCCCATCAGCTCGAGCTTGTTGAAGATGAACGGCTTGAACAGCTCGAGCGCCATCAGCTTCGGCAGGCCGCACTGGTGCAGCTTCAGCTGGGGGCCGACCACGATGACGGAGCGGCCCGAGTAGTCGACACGCTTGCCGAGCAGGTTCTGGCGGAAGCGGCCGCCCTTGCCCTTGATCATGTCGGCGAGCGACTTCAGCGGGCGCTTGTTCGCGCCCGTCATCGCCTTGCCGCGGCGGCCGTTGTCCAGCAGCGAGTCGACCGCCTCCTGCAGCATTCGCTTCTCGTTGCGGACGATGATCTCGGGCGCCTTGAGCTCGAGCAGGCGCTTCAGCCGGTTGTTCCGGTTGATGACGCGGCGATACAGGTCGTTCAGGTCCGACGTCGCAAAGCGGCCGCCGTCCAGCGGCACCAGCGGACGCAGTTCCGGCGGCAGCACCGGCAGCACCTCGAGGATCATCCACTCGGGCTTGATGCCCGAACGCTGGAACCCCTCGAGCACCTTCAGGCGCTTGGCGAACTTCTTGATCTTGGCTTCGGATCCGGTCTCGGCCAGGTCCTTGCGCAGCGTCTCGATCTCGCGATTGACGTCGATGCCGCGCAGCAGTTCGCGGATAGCCTCCGCGCCCATCAGCGCGCGGAAGTCGTCGCCGTATTCCTCGGTCTTGGCGATGAAGTCGTCCTCGGTCATCAGCTGCCCCTTCTTCAGGGGCGTGAAGCCGGGGTCGACCACGCAGTAGGCCTCGAAGTACAGCACGCGCTCGATGTCGCGCAGCGTCATGTCGAGCACCATCCCCATGCGGGACGGCAGGCTCTTCAGGAACCAGATGTGCGCGGTCGGGCTGGCCAGCTCGATGTGGCCCATGCGCTCGCGCCGCACCTTGGCCAGCGTCACCTCGACGCCGCACTTCTCGCAGATCACGCCGCGGTGCTTGAGGCGCTTGTACTTCCCGCACAGGCACTCGTAGTCCTTGATCGGGCCGAAGATCTTTGCGCAGAACAGGCCGTCCCGCTCCGGCTTGAACGTGCGGTAGTTGATCGTCTCGGGCTTCTTGACCTCGCCGAACGACCACGAACGGATCTTGTCCGGCGACGCGATGCCGATCTTGATGGCATCGAACTGCTCTTCCTGCTGGACCTGTTTGAACAGGTCGAGTAGCGCTTTCATGCGTGCTCCTCAGTGTTCCTGGGCGTCAATGGCTCGCGTGGTCTTCCGATCAGATGCGCTCGAGATCGATGTCGATCCCCAGCGATCTGATCTCCTTCACGAGCACGTTGAAGGACTCCGGCATGCCGGCGTCGATCACGTGATCGCCCTTGACGATGTTCTCGTAGACCTTGGTGCGGCCCTGCACGTCGTCCGACTTCACGGTCAGCATCTCCTGCAGCACGTACGACGCTCCGTAGGCCTCGAGGGCCCAGACCTCCATCTCGCCGAAGCGCTGACCGCCGAACTGCGCCTTGCCGCCCAGCGGCTGCTGGGTGACAAGCGAGTACGGCCCGGTCGAGCGCGCGTGCATCTTGTCGTCGACCAGGTGGTGCAGCTTCAGCACGTGCATGTAGCCCACCGTGACGGGGCGCTCGAATGCCTCGCCGGTGCGGCCGTCGAACAGGCGTGCCTGCGTCTTGCTGTCGGTCAGCTGCGCGCGCGCGGCCACTTCCTGCGGGTAGGCCAGGTCGAGCATGGCGTGGATCTCCTTTTCGGCCGCGCCGTCGAACACCGGCGTGGCGAACGGGACGCCGTCCTTGAGGTGCCCGGCGAGCTGGACGATCTCGTCCTCGGACAGGGCGTCGATCTCCTCCGGCTTGCCCGAACGGTTGTATAGCTCCTTGAGGAACGCGCGCAGCTGCGTGGCCTTGGCGTTCGTCGCCATCTCCCCGATGCGCTGGCCCAGGCCCTTTGCGGCCCAGCCGAGGTGCGTCTCGAGGATCTGGCCGACGTTCATCCGCGACGGCACGCCGAGCGGGTTCAGCACGATGTCGGCCGGCGTTCCATCCGCCATGTACGGCATGTCCTCGACCGGCACGATGCGCGACACGACGCCCTTGTTGCCGTGGCGGCCGGCCATCTTGTCGCCCGGCTGCAGGCGGCGCTTCACGGCCAGGTACACCTTGACCATCTTCAGCACGCCCGGCGGCAGTTCGTCGCCCTGCGTGAGCTTCTTCTTCTTGTCCTCGAAGGCCTGGTCGAACTGCTTGCGCTTCAGCTCGATCGAGTCCTTCAGCGACTCGAGCTGCGCTGCGGCCTCGTCGTCCGACAGGCGGATCTCGAACCAGTGGTACTTCTCGAGCGACTCGAGATAGTCCCTGGTGATCACCGTGCCCTTCGCGATCTTGCGCGGGCCGCCGGTGGCTTCCTTCTTCAGCAGCAGTCGTTCGATCCGCTGGAACGCGTCGCCTTCGACGATGCGCAACTGGTCGTTCAGGTCCTGGCGGTACCTCTTCAGCGCATCGTCGATGATCTGCTGGGCGCGCTTGTCGCGAACGATGCCTTCGCGCGTGAACACCTGGACGTCGATCACCGTGCCGCTCATGCCCGACGGCACGCGCAGCGAGGTGTCCTTCACGTCGGAGGCCTTCTCGCCGAAGATCGCGCGCAGCAGCTTCTCTTCCGGCGTCAGCTGGGTCTCGCCCTTCGGCGTGACCTTGCCGACCAGCACGTCCCCGGCGTTGACCTCGGCGCCGATGTAGACGATGCCCGAGTCGTCGAGCCGCGCGAGCTGGTTCTCCGACAGGTTGCTGATGTCCCGCGTGATCTCCTCGGGGCCGAGCTTCGTGTCGCGCGCGACGACGTTGAGCTCCTCGATGTGGATCGACGTGTAGCGGTCGTCGGCGACGACGCGCTCGCTGATCAGGATCGAGTCCTCGAAGTTGTAGCCGTTCCACGGCATGAACGCGACCAGCATGTTCTGGCCGAGCGCCAGCTCGCCGAGGTCGGTCGACGCGCCGTCGGCGATCACGTCGCCCTTGGCGATGACGTCGCCCCTCTTGACGATCGGCGTCTGGTTGATGTTCGTGTTCTGGTTGGAGCGCGTGTACTTGGTCAGGTTGTAGATGTCGACGCCGACCTCGCCCGCGACGTTCTCGCGGTCGTCGACGCGCACCACGATGCGGTTGGCGTCGACGTAGTCGACCATGCCGCCGCGCAGGGCCTGCACGGTCGTGCCCGAGTCCACGGCCACCGTGCGCTCCACGCCGGTGCCGACGAAGGGCTTCTCCGGGCGCAGGCAGGGCACGGCCTGGCGCTGCATGTTCGAGCCCATCAGCGCGCGGTTGGCGTCATCGTGCTCGAGGAACGGGATCAGGGAAGCCGCCACGGAGACGATCTGCGACGGCGCGATGTCCATGTACTGGACCCGCTCGGGCGACATCAGCACGAACTCGCCGTTCTCGCGGCAGCTCACCAGCTCGTCGACGAACCGGCCGGACTTGTCGAGCGGCGCGTTCGCCTGCGCGATCACGTACTTGCCTTCCTCGATGGCCGACAGGTAGGAGATGTCGGTCGTGACGTGACCCTTTTCGACCTTCCGATAGGGCGTCTCGAGGAACCCGTACTCGTTCAGCTGGGCGTACAGCGCCATCGAGTTGATCAGGCCGATGTTCGGGCCCTCGGGCGTCTCGATCGGGCAGACACGCCCGTAGTGCGTCGGGTGCACGTCGCGCACCTCGAAGCCGGCGCGCTCGCGCGTCAGGCCGCCCGGTCCGAGGGCGGAGACGCGGCGCTTGTGCGTGATCTCCGACAGCGGGTTGGTCTGGTCCATGAACTGCGACAGCTGCGAGGAACCGAAGAACTCGCGGATGGACGCGCTGATCGGCTTGCTGTTGATCAGGTCGTGCGGCATCAGGTTCTCGGTTTCGGCCTGGCCGAGGCGCTCCTTGACGGCGCGCTCGACGCGGACGAGGCCCGCGCGGAACTGGTTCTCGGCCAGTTCGCCCACCACGCGCACGCGGCGGTTGCCCAGGTGGTCGATGTCGTCGATCTCGCCGCGACCGTTGCGCAGCTCGACGAGGATCTTCATCGTGTCGACGATGTCCTCGTGGTTGAGCGTCATCGGGCCGGTGATCTCCGGTCGCCCGAAGCGGCTGTTGACCTTCATGCGGCCGACGCGCGACAGGTCGTACGTCTCGTCATCGAAGAACAGGCGGCGGAACAGCGTCTCGACCGCGTCTTCCGTCGGCGGCTCGCCGGGACGCATCATGCGGTAGATCGCGATGCGCGCCGCCAGCTGGTCGCCGGTCTCGTCGATGCGCAGCGTGTTGGAGATGAACGGGCCCTGGTCGAGGTCGTTCGTGTAGATCGTGCGGATGTCCTTCACGTTGGCCAGGCGCAGCTTCTTCAGCGTGTCCTCGGTCAGCTCGTCGTTGGCATTGGCGACGATCTCGCCCGTCTCCGGGTCGACCACGTTCAGCGCCAGCACGCGGCCGAGCACGTAGTCCTCGGTCACGGCGATGCGCGTCATGCCAGCCGCCTCCATGTCGCGGATGTGCTTGGCGTTGATCCGCTTGTCCTTGGCGACGATCACCTTGCCCGTCTTGTCGGTGATGTCGAAGCGCGCGATCTCGCCGCGCAGCCGCTCGGGCACGAGCTCCATGAAGCCGCCGTCGTCGGCCAGCGCGAACGTGTCGAAGCGGAAGAAGTGCGCCAGGATCTGCTCCGGCGACAGGCCGATGGCCTTCAGCAGGATGGTCGCCGGCATCTTGCGGCGACGGTCGACGCGGAAGTACAGGATGTCCTTCGGGTCGAACTCGAAGTCCAGCCACGAGCCGCGGTAGGGAATGACGCGGGCCGAGAACAGCAGCTTGCCGGACGAGTGCGTCTTGCCGCGGTCGTGCTCGAAGAACACGCCCGGCGAACGGTGCAGCTGGCTGACGATGACGCGCTCGGTGCCGTTGATGACGAACGAGCCGGTGGTCGTCATGAGCGGGATCTCGCCCATGTAGACCTCCTGCTCCTTCACCTCCTTGACGGTCGGCTTGCTGGCCTCGCGGTCCATGATGACCAGGCGCACCTTCGCGCGCAACGGAGACGCGTAGGTCAGGCCACGCTGCTGGCACTCCTTGACGTCGAAGGGCGGCTCGCCGAGGTTGTAGCTCACGAACTCCAGCCGCGCCATGCCGTTGTGGCTGGAGATCGGGAAGATCGACGAGAACGCGGCCTGCAGGCCGTGAGGCTCCCGCTTGCTGGGGCCGACTTCGGCCTGCAGGAAGTGGGTGTACGACTCGAGCTGCGTGGCGAGCAGGAAAGGCACCGACAGCACGCTTGGCCGCTTGGCAAAGCTTTTCCGGATGCGCTTCTTTTCAGTGAACGAGTACGGCATGGACGCTCCGTTCAGACGCGAGGAGAGAGAAAACTACAAACCGAAACGAGGGAGGCGAGGACGACAAAGGCCACCGCGGGCGCAGCGTCTGCTGTCGCCCGGGCGGCGTAGGTGTGTCCCGCGGGTTCTCTCATCAAGGGAAGACTTTGATCTGGAGACCGGATCTCCAGGTCGAAGGCCTCCCGGCCCTCTCTCAAGTCGCCGGCGAAGCCTTGGCTCGCCGGCGCACCTGAGTTCATTACTTGACTTCGACCTTCGCGCCTGCTTCTTCCAGCTTCTTCCTGGCGGCGTCGGCGTCGGCCTTGTTGACGGCTTCCTTGACGGGCTTCGGCGCGCCGTCGACCAGGTCCTTGGCCTCCTTGAGGCCCAGGCCGGTCAGTTCGCGCACAGCCTTGATCACGTTCACCTTGTTTGCGCCCACTTCGGCGAGGATGACGTTGAACTCGGTCTGCTCTTCAGCAGCCGGCGCGGCGGCGCCAGCCGCCGGGGCCGCCACGGCGACGGCGGCCGCAGCCGCCGATACGCCGAACTTCTCTTCCATCATCTTGATCAGTTCGCTGATCTCGAGGACTGATTTCGCCGCGATCGCGTCGAGGATTTCCTGGTTCGAAAGTGCCATTGCTAAGACTCCTGGTACGTAGTGTCGGTTTCAATAAAGTCGGATGTGGATCAGGCGGCTGCCGTTTCCTTCGCGTCGCGCACCGCTGCGAGCGTGCGCACGAACCGCGCGGGCACTTCGTTCAAGGTGCGAACGAATTGCGCGATCGGGGCCTGCATCGTGGCCATCAGCGTCGCCAGCAGTTCATCACGGCTCGGCATCGTCGCCAGCGCCTTGACGCCCTTTTCGTCCATGACGAAATTGGCCATCGCGCCGCCCTTGACGACTAGCTTGTCGTGATCCTTGGCAAAGCTGGAAAGCACCTTGGCAGCCGCGACCGGGTCCGCGGAAAACCCGTACACCAGCGGTCCGACGAGCTTGTCGGACAGACCGGCAAACGGAGTCCCGTTCACGGCGCGACGTGCCAACGTGTTCTTCAGCACACGAAGCTGGACACCCTGGCTGCGCGCCTGCTTGCGCAACTTGGTGACCGCATCCACATCCAGTCCACGGTATTCGGCGACCACGATCGTCTGGGCCTTCGCCACTAGGGCGCTGACCTCCTTGACCATGGCGGCCTTCTCTTGCCGATTGAGACTCACTGAACTGGCTCCATCAAAAAGTGCTTCGCGGGATTGCTAGGCACCGGTTCGACTGCACCGGCGTCCGAAGCGAAACACTGACGGGCGTTCCTGAAACCGACGCACTTCAATGCTTTCTCCGGGGCCGCCGTCTGCGCTGGATTCCGTCGGCGGTTCGCCCTGCCCGAGCGCAGGCGAGGACGAACACGAGCGGTGATTAAGGAGGGCGGGTTCGCTGCGTTCCTGCGCACGCTCACGCGCGGCACCCGTCCTCATCCAGCGGTCTTTGACAGCAGCGCGCCCGTTTCGCCCGGCGCCTGTTCCCGCCGCTCGACGCGGCGCGCAGCCCAAAGCCCTTGTGACCCGGTCGCCGCCGGGTCGAAATCCTCTTGTCTAGCCGTGCAGCGTGCCGGTGTCCACCCGCACGCCAATGCCCATCGTCGACGACACCGCGACCTTGCGCAGGAACACGCCCTTGGCCGTCGCCGGCTTGGACTTGTTCAGCGCGTCGATCAGCGCCGTCAGGTTGGTGTTCAGCCGCTCGACGTCGAACGACGCGCGGCCGATCGACGCATGAATGATTCCCGCCTTGTCGGCGCGGAACTGCACCTGGCCGGCCTTGGCGTTCTTGACCGCCTGGACGACGTCCGGCGTCACCGTGCCGACCTTCGGGTTCGGCATCAGGCCGCGCGGGCCCAGGATCTGGCCCAGGCCGCCGACCACGCGCATCGCGTCCGGGGACGCGATCACGACGTCGAACTCCATGAAGCCTTCCTTGATGCGCGCCGCCAGGTCGTCGAAACCGACGACATCGGCGCCAGCGGCCCTGGCCTCGTCGGCCTTCGCGCCCTGCGCGAACACGGCGACACGCTTGGTCTTGCCGGATCCGGCCGGCAGCACGACCGAGCCCCGCACCGCCTGGTCGGACTTCTTGGCGTCGATGCCGAGTTGCACCGACACGTCGACGGACTCGTCGAACTTGGCGGTCGCGCAATCCTTCACCAGCTTCAGCGCATCCGTGGCCGGATACACCTTCTGGGTGTCGACCTTCTTGCGGATCGCCTGTGTGCGTTTCGAGAGCTTCGCCATTTACAGGCCCTCCACCGTGATGCCCATCGAACGGGCGCTGCCTGCGATCGTGCGCACCGCGGCGTCCAGGTCGGCGGCGGTGAGGTCCGGCATCTTGGTCTTGGCGATCTCCTCGGCCTGCGCGCGGGTGATCCTGCCCACCTTGTCGGTGTGCGGCCGCGCCGAGCCCTTGTCGATCTTCGCCGCCTTCTTGATCAGCACCGTGGCCGGCGGCGTCTTCATCACGAACGTGAAGCTCTTGTCCGCGAAGGCCGTGATGACCACGGGGATCGGCAGGCCCGGTTCCACGCCCTGCGTCTGGGCGTTGAAAGCCTTGCAGAACTCCATGATGTTCAGGCCGCGCTGACCGAGCGCGGGACCGATCGGGGGCGACGGATTCGCCTTCCCGGCCGGCACTTGCAGCTTGATAAAGCCGACGATCTTCTTCGCCATGCTGGCTCCTGTGGGTTCAGACGCCACGCGATTCGACGCGCGGCTCCCCGGTTACTGCGACCCTGCCTCTGACTTCGCGTTCTGCACCGGGTCGCGCCGCGCAGACCGCCGCTCAACTTTCTGGCTCCGGCCGCCCGCTCCGCGGGCTTAACCGCTACGCGGTTAGCCGTCACCGAAAGGTCTAGGTTCGCACTGCGAACCTAGACCTTTTCAACCTGTCCGAACTCGAGTTCCACCGGGGTCGAGCGACCGAAGATGGTCACCGACACGCGCAGGCGGCTCTTCTCGTAGTTCACTTCCTCGACGTTGCCGTTGAAGTCGGTGAACGGACCGTCCTTCACGCGCACCATCTCGCCCACCTCGAACAAGGTCTTCGGGCGCGGCTTCTCGACGCCTTCCTGCATCTGAGCCATGATCTTGTCGACCTCCTTCTGGGAGATCGGCGCCGGACGCGTGCCGCTGCCACCGACGAAGCCGGTGACCTTCGGCGTGCTCTTCACGAGGTGCCACGCCTCGTCGGTCAGTTCCATCTCGACCAGCACGTAGCCCGGGAAGAAGCGGCGCTCGGAAATGGACTTCTGGCCGCCCTTGACCTCGACCACTTCCTCGGTCGGGACCATGATCCGGCCGAACTGCGCCTGCAGTCCCGCACGGTTGATGCGCTCCTGCAGCGCGCGCGCAACGCTCTTCTCCATGCCCGAGTAGGCGTGGACCACGTACCAGCGCTTGGTGTTCGAGCCCGTGGAGATTTCCGTCGTCGTCATTCGGCCCTCCTCAGCGCCAGCCCAGCAGCAGGTCGTACAGGAACCACTCGAGGCCCTTGTCGACCACGAACAGCAGGATCGCCATGATCACGACGAATGCGAACACGATGCCGGTCGTCGTCATCGTCTCCTTGCGGCTCGGCCACACCACGCGCCTGGTTTCCTCGTACGACTCGCGGCCGTAGGCGATGAAGCGCTTGCCCGATTGGGAGAACCAGGCCACCACCAGCGCCAAGGCGAGTCCGCCGATCAGCACCCCGACGCGCGCCAGCGTCGGCTGGTCGGTGAGGAAGGTGAAGCCCAGCACGCCAGCGGCCGCGGCAAGCACGGCCAGCGCCACGAGGACGATGTCCATCTTGCTGCTCACGGTTTCGACGTTCTGCGTTGTCATGTCGTTCCTGTCGGCGATGCGACCCTTCGCATCGCACGCGCCGTCAGCCGGCGCGGTTAAGTGGCAGGGGCAGAGGGAATCGAACCCCCAACCTTCGGTTTTGGAGACCGACGCTCTGCCAGTTGAGCTATACCCCTACCGTCACTGGCAGGACGCAGCCGGCCGGCCGCGTCCCGTGTCAGCTCCTTACTTGATGATCTTGGCGACGACGCCGGCGCCGACGGTGCGGCCGCCCTCGCGCACGGCGAAGCGCAGGCCCTCTTCCATCGCGATCGGCGCAATCAGCGCCACCGTCATCTGGATGTTGTCGCCCGGCATCACCATCTCCGTGCCCGCCGGCAGCTGGATCGAGCCGGTCACGTCCGTCGTGCGGAAGTAAAACTGCGGCCGGTACCCGTTGAAAAACGGCGTGTGACGGCCACCCTCCTCCTTCGACAGCACGTACACCTCGGCCGTGAAGTCCGTGTGCGGCGTGATCGAGCCCGGCTTGGCCAGCACCTGGCCACGCTCCACCTCCTCACGCTTCGTGCCCCGCAGCAGCACCCCGACGTTGTCGCCCGCCTGCCCCTGGTCCAGCAGCTTGCGGAACATCTCCACGCCCGTGCACGTCGTCTTCATCGTCGGCTTGATCCCGACAATCTCGATCTCGTCGCCCACCTTCACGATGCCGCGCTCGATCCGCCCCGTCACCACCGTGCCACGGCCAGAAATCGAAAACACGTCCTCCACCGGCATCAGGAACGCCCCGTCAATCGCACGCTCCGGCGTCGGGATGTAGCTGTCCAGCGCATCGGCCAGCTTCATGATCGACTGCTCGCCCAGCTCGCCCTTGTCACCCTCCAGCGCCAGCTTCGCCGAACCCTTCACGATCGGAATGTCGTCGCCCGGAAAGTCATACTTGCCCAGCAGCTCGCGCACTTCCATCTCGACGAGCTCCAGCAGCTCCGCATCGTCGACCATGTCCACCTTGTTCATGTACACCACGATGTACGGAACACCCACCTGGCGCGCCAGCAAAATGTGCTCGCGCGTCTGCGGCATCGGACCGTCGGCCGCGCTCACCACCAGAATCGCGCCGTCCATCTGCGCCGCACCCGTGATCATGTTCTTCACATAGTCCGCGTGCCCCGGACAGTCCACGTGCGCATAGTGCCGCTGGCTCGTCTCGTACTCCACGTGCGCCGTGTTGATCGTGATCCCGCGCGCCTTCTCCTCCGGCGCCGCATCAATCTGGTCGTAGGCCTTCGCCTCTCCACCAAACTTCGACGCCAGAACCATCGTGATCGCCGCCGTCAGCGTCGTCTTCCCATGATCCACGTGCCCAATCGTCCCAACATTCACGTGCGGCTTCGTACGCTCAAACTTGCCCTTGGCCATTTGTGTCCCTCAAAGAACGGTTGTTGATGTATTCCTGGTCTACTTCGTCTTGGCGGAGATCACGGCCTCGGCGACCGTCTTCGGCGCTTCGGCGTAGTGCTTGAACTCCATCGTGTATGTCGCGCGACCCTGCGTCAGCGAACGCAGCGTCGTCGAGTAGCCGAACATCTCGGCCAGCGGCACCTCGGCGCGGATTGCCTTGCCGCCACCGCCCGCGATGTCGTCCATGCCCTGGATGACGCCGCGACGCGATGAAAGGTCGCCCATGACATCACCCATCTTCTCTTCCGGCGTCTCGACCTCGACCGCCATGATCGGCTCGAGCAGCACCGGCGACGCGGCGCGCATGCCGTCCTTGAAGCCGATCGACGCAGCCATCTTGAATGCGTTCTCGTTCGAGTCGACCTCGTGGTACGAACCGAAGTGCAGCGTGACCTTGACGTCGACCACCGGGTAGCCGGCCAGCACGCCCGCCTTCAGCGTCTCCTCGACGCCCTTGTTCACCGCCGGGATGTACTCACGCGGGACGACGCCGCCCTTGATCGCGTCGACGAACTCGAAGCCCTTGCCCGCGGGCTGCGGCTCGAGCTTCAGCACGACGTGGCCGTACTGGCCGCGACCGCCGGACTGCTTGACGAACTTGCCCTCGGCGTTGTCGATGGTCTTGCGGATCGTCTCGCGGTAGGCCACCTGCGGCTTGCCGACGGAGGCATCGACGCCGAACTCGCGCTTCATGCGGTCGACCAGGATCTCGAGGTGCAGTTCACCCATGCCGGAGATGATCGTCTGGCTCGACTCCTCGTCGGTGTGGACGCGGAACGACGGGTCTTCCTGCGCCAGGCGACTGAGGGCGATGCCCATCTTCTCCTGGTCGGCCTTGGTCTTCGGCTCGACCGCCTGGGAGATCACCGGCTCCGGGAAGATCATCCGCTCGAGCGTGATGACCTTCTGCGGGTCACACAGCGTGTCGCCGGTCGTGACGTCCTTCATGCCGACGGCCGCCGCGATGTCACCGGCGAACACTTCCTTGATTTCGTCGCGCTGGTTGGCGTGCATCTGCAGCAGGCGGCCGACGCGTTCCTTGCGGCTCTTCACCGAATTGACGATCGTGTCGCCCGAGTTCAGGACGCCGGAGTAGACGCGCAGGAAGGTCAGCTGGCCGACGTACGGGTCGGTCATGATCTTGAATGCGAGCGCCGAGAACGGCGCGGCATCGTCCGCCGGACGCTCCTCCGAGACTCCACGGTCGTTCTCGCCGACGACCGGAGGAATGTCCACCGGGCTCGGCAGGTACTCGATCACGGCATCCAGCATCGCCTGCACGCCCTTGTTCTTGAACGCCGAACCGCACAGCATCGGCGTGATCTCGTGCGCGAGCGTGCGCAGTCGGAGGCCCTTCTTGATCTCTTCCTCGGAGAGCGCGCCGCCCTCGAGGTACTTGTTCATCAGTTCTTCGTTGGCCTCGGCGGCGGCTTCGACCATCTTCTCGCGCCACTCGTTGGCGCTGTCCGCGAGTTCGGAAGGGATCTCCTGGTACTCGAACTTCATGCCCTTGGAGGCCTCGTCCCAGTAGATCGCCTTCATCTTGACGAGGTCGACCACGCCCTTGAAGCCGTCCTCGGCGCCGATCGGGATCTGGATGGCCACCGGGTTCGCCTTCAGGCGAAGGCGCATCTGGTCGAACACCTTGAAGAAGTTCGCGCCGGTGCGGTCCATCTTGTTGACGAACGCCAGGCGCGGGACGCCGTACTTGTTTGCCTGCCGCCACACGGTCTCGGACTGAGGCTGCACGCCGCCGACCGCGCAGTACACCATGCATGCGCCGTCCAGCACGCGCATCGAGCGCTCGACCTCGATGGTGAAGTCGACGTGGCCCGGGGTGTCGATGATGTTGATGCGATGCTCGGGGAAGCTGAGGTTCATCCCCTTCCAGAACGTGGTCGTCGCGGCCGACGTGATCGTGATGCCGCGCTCCTGCTCCTGCTCCATCCAGTCCATCGTCGCGGCGCCTTCGTGCACCTCGCCGAGCTTGTGGTTCACGCCGGTGTAGAACAGGACGCGTTCAGTGGTCGTCGTCTTGCCGGCGTCGATGTGCGCCGAGATTCCGATGTTCCTGTACCGCTCGATTGGGGTCTTGCGTGCCATGGTGCCGCCTTTAAAACAACTTGTGTCGCCGGACCGCCGCGAGGCGGGCCGGCGTTGCCGAGTCCATCAGAAGCGGAAGTGCGCGAAGGCCTTGTTGGCCTCGGCCATGCGGTGCACTTCCTCGCGCCGCTTCATCGCGCCGCCGCGGCCTTCCGCGGCCTCCATCAGCTCGCCCGCCAGACGCAGCGGCATGGACTTCTCGCTGCGCTTCTTGGCCGCCTCGCGCAGCCAGCGCATGGCCAGCGCCATGCGGCGCACGGGGCGGACCTCGACCGGGACCTGGTAGTTCGCGCCACCCACGCGACGGCTCTTGACCTCGACCATCGGCTTCACGTTCGACAGCGCGGCCGAGAACACCTCGAGGGCGTTCTTCCCGCCGCCCTTGGTCTCGATCTGCGCCAGGGCGCCGTACACGATCCGCTCGGCGACGGCCTTCTTGCCGTCGAGCATGATCACGTTGATGAACTTGGTGACATCCTGCGAGCCGAACTTGGGATCCGGGAGGATTTCGCGTTTCGGTACTTCACGACGACGTGGCATTTCACACCTCTTGAGTCTTCAGTCGTTGGCGGGCGCATCGCATCTGTCCAGATGACCCAGCGCCCGCGGGAAGCGGCCCCATGGAGACGGGCCGCGACTTACTCGGCCGCCGTGCGCGAAGCACGCGGCCGGGAATCCGGTCAGGCCTTCGGGCGCTTGGCGCCGTACTTCGAGCGGCTCTGCTTGCGGTCCTTGACGCCCTGCGTGTCGAGCGAGCCGCGCACGATGTGGTAGCGCACGCCCGGCAGGTCCTTCACGCGGCCGCCGCGGATCAGCACCACCGAGTGCTCCTGCAGGTTGTGGCCCTCGCCGCCGATGTAGGAGATCACCTCGAAACCGTTCGTCAGGCGCACCTTGGCGACCTTGCGGAGCGCGGAGTTCGGCTTCTTCGGCGTCGTGGTGTAGACGCGCGTGCAGACGCCGCGCTTCTGCGGGCTGTTCTTCAGCGCCGGGCTCTTGCTCTTGACGGGTTCGATCTCGCGCGGCTTGCGCACGAGTTGATTGATGGTCGGCATAGGTCCGCTTCTGTGGTCCGTTGTTGCAAACGCGAGTCACGCGACTCGCGGGTCAGAATCTGAAACTGCTGGCTGCTGGGGTACGTCGTGCTGCAGGTTTCCGGCGCGTTTGTCCCGGCTCTCGCCTGACTCACGGGGAAGCTGCGACCTGGACTCGACCGTCGGCGCCAGCAATGCGGGCCGCCACGGCGGGCAAAGAACGCAGCGCCCGGGCGGGCGCCGAAAAGCTCAGCATTATCGCCAGCGAGGGCTCGGGGTGTCAAGGCGCGCGAGTCGAGCGAGCCCTCTGCGGGGCAACCGCGGCCCGTCAAAGAAAAGGGCCCGCCGTGGGCGGGCCCTCCTTTCCGGCCCCGGCAGGCTTACCCGGTGACCTCGGCCGACTCGTCGGCGCCGGTCTCCGGCTCGCCTTCGGTCGTCGTGGTGGCCGCCAGCGCCTCCATCGCAGCGAGCTGCTGCTGCTCGAGGGCGTCGGCCGCCTCCTTCTCCTTGCGGGCGCGGTGGAAAGCCAGGCCGGTGCCCGCCGGGATCAGGCGTCCGACGATGACGTTCTCCTTCAGGCCGCGCAGGTCGTCCCGCTTGCCCATGATCGCCGCCTCGGTCAGCACCCGCGTGGTCTCCTGGAAGGAGGCCGCGGAGATGAAGGAGTCGGTCGACAGCGAGGCCTTCGTGATGCCCAGCAGGATGTTGTCGTACAGCGCGGGGCGCTTTCCGGCCTCGATCGCCTTGTCGTTCTCGTCGAGGAGTTCGGACCGCTCCACCTGCTCCCCGGTGATGAACGGAGCGTCGCCCGGGTCGGTGATCTGCACCCGGCGCAGCATCTGGCGCACGATCACCTCGATGTGCTTGTCGTTGATCTTCACACCCTGCAGGCGGTAGACGTCCTGCACCTCGTCGACGATGTAGCGCGCGAGCGCCTCGATGCCCAGCAGCCGCAGGATGTCGTGCGGATCGGCCGGACCGTCGACGATCGACTCGCCGCGGTTGACGACCTGGCCGTCGTGCACCAGCACGTGCTTGTCCTTCGGGATCAGGAACTCGTGCTCCTTGCCGTCGAGGTCGGTGATGATCAGGCGCTGCTTGCCCTTGGTCTCCTTGCCGAACGTGACCGTGCCGGTGACCTCGGCCAGCGTGCCCGCATCCTTCGGCGAGCGCGCCTCGAACAGCTCCGCCACGCGCGGCAGGCCGCCCGTGATGTCGCGCGTCTTCTGCGACTCGGTCGGGATCCGCGCCAGCACCTCGCCCACGGCGACCTGCTGCGCATCGCGCACGACGATCAGCGCGCCGATCGGGAAGCTGATGGTCACCGAGTGCTCGGTGCCCGGGATCTTCACCTCCTCGCCCGCCTCGCCGATCAGCTTGACCTGCGGCCGCACGCCCTTGCTGGACGCGCTGCGGCGCTTGGCGTCGATGACGACCAGCGTGGACAGGCCGGTGACCTCGTCGATCTGCTTCGCGACGGTCACGCCTTCCTCGACGTGCTCGAACTTCACGGTGCCGGCGTACTCGGTGATGATCGGGCGAGTCAGCGGGTCCCACGCGGCGAGCTGGGTTCCGGCCTTGACCAGCTTGCCGTCCGCCGCCAGCAGCGTCGCGCCATACGGCACCTTGTGGCGCTCGCGCTCGCGGCCGTTGTCGTCGACGATCGTGACCTCGCCGGAGCGCGAGATCGCGACCTGTTCGCCCTTGGCGTTCGTCACGTAGCGCATCGTCGCGGTGAAGCGCACCGTGCCGTTGCTCTTCGCCTCGACGCCGGACGCGACGGCCGCGCGCGATGCCGCTCCGCCGATGTGGAACGTGCGCATCGTCAGCTGCGTGCCCGGCTCGCCGATCGACTGGGCGGCGATGACGCCGACGGCCTCCCCGGAGTTGACCAGGACCCCGCGGCCCAGGTCACGCCCGTAGCACTTGGCGCACAGGCCGTAACGCGTCTCGCACGACAGCGGGGTGCGGACGCGCACCTCGTCGATGCCCAGGGCCTCGATCTTCTCGACCGCGTCCTCGTCCAGCAGGTGGCCGACCGGATACAGGACGTCCTGCGTATCGGGATTGATGACGTCCGCCGTGGTCACGCGGCCGAGCACGCGGTCGCGCAGTGCCTCGATGACCTCGCCACCCTCGACGAGCGCCTTCATCGCGACACCGTTGGAGGTGCCGCAATCGTCTTCGGTCACGACCAGGTCCTGCGTCACGTCGACCAGGCGGCGCGTCAGGTAGCCGGAGTTCGCGGTCTTCAGCGCCGTGTCGGCCAGGCCCTTGCGGGCGCCGTGCGTCGAGATGAAGTACTGCAGGACGTTCAGGCCTTCGCGGAAGTTGGCCGTGATCGGCGTCTCGATGATCGAGCCGTCCGGCTTCGCCATCAGGCCGCGCATGCCGGCCAGCTGGCGGATCTGCGCCACCGAGCCGCGGGCGCCGGAGTCGGCCATCATCCAGATGGAGTTGAACGACTCCTGCTTCACTTCCTTGCCGTGGCGGTCGATGGTCTGCTCGGTGGCGAGTTGCTCCATCATGACCTTGCCGACCTGGTCGCCGGCGCGGCCCCAGATGTCGACCACCTTGTTGTAGCGCTCGCCCTGCGTGACGAGACCCGAGGTGTACTGCGCCTCGATCTCCTTCACCTCGCGCTCCGAGTTGCGGATGATCTCCTCTTTCTGCGTCGGGACGACCATGTCGCCGATCGCGATCGAGAGACCGGCGCGGGTGGCCAGCGTGAAGCCGGTCTGCATCAGCTTGTCGGCGAAGATCACCGTCTCGCGCAGCCCGCACTTGCGGAACGCGGTGTTGATCAGCTTGCTGATCTCCTTCTTCTTCAGCGGCTTGTTCAGCACCGAGAACGGCAGGCCCGCGGGCAGGATCTCGGACATCAGCGCGCGGCCGATCGTCGTCTCGTAGCGCGTGATCTTCGGCGTCTTGTCGCCCGTCTCCGGGTTGACGTCGAATTCACGGATGCGCACGGTCACGCGCGTCTGCAGCTCGACTTCGCGGTTCTCGTAGGCGCGGTGCACCTCGGCCAGGTCGGCCAGGTACATGCCCTCGCCCTTGCCGTTGATCTTCTCGCGCGTGGCGTAGTAGAGGCCGAGGACGATGTCCTGGCTGGGCACGATCGAGGGGTCGCCGTTGCTCGGGAACAGGATGTTGTTCGACGCCAGCATCAGCGAGCGCGCTTCCAGCTGCGCCTCGAGCGACAGCGGCACGTGCACGGCCATCTGGTCGCCGTCGAAGTCGGCGTTGAACGCGGCGCAGACCAGCGGGTGCAGCTGGATGGCCTTGCCCTCGATCAGCACCGGCTCGAAGGCCTGGATGCCGAGGCGGTGCAGCGTCGGGGCGCGGTTCAGCATCACCGGGTGCTGCCGGATCACCTCTTCGAGGATGTCCCACACCACCGGTTCCTGCGACTCGACCATCTTCTTGGCCGCCTTGATCGTGGTGGCCAGGCCCATCAGCTCGAGCTTGTTGAAGATGAACGGCTTGAACAGCTCGAGCGCCATCAGCTTCGGCAGGCCGCACTGGTGCAGCTTCAGCTGGGGGCCGACCACGATGACGGAGCGGCCCGAGTAGTCGACACGCTTGCCGAGCAGGTTCTGGCGGAAGCGGCCGCCCTTGCCCTTGATCATGTCGGCGAGCGACTTCAGCGGGCGCTTGTTCGCGCCCGTCATCGCCTTGCCGCGGCGGCCGTTGTCCAGCAGCGAGTCGACCGCCTCCTGCAGCATTCGCTTCTCGTTGCGGACGATGATCTCGGGCGCCTTGAGCTCGAGCAGGCGCTTCAGCCGGTTGTTCCGGTTGATGACGCGGCGATACAGGTCGTTCAGGTCCGACGTCGCAAAGCGGCCGCCGTCCAGCGGCACCAGCGGACGCAGTTCCGGCGGCAGCACCGGCAGCACCTCGAGGATCATCCACTCGGGCTTGATGCCCGAACGCTGGAACCCCTCGAGCACCTTCAGGCGCTTGGCGAACTTCTTGATCTTGGCTTCGGATCCGGTCTCGGCCAGGTCCTTGCGCAGCGTCTCGATCTCGCGATTGACGTCGATGCCGCGCAGCAGTTCGCGGATAGCCTCCGCGCCCATCAGCGCGCGGAAGTCGTCGCCGTATTCCTCGGTCTTGGCGATGAAGTCGTCCTCGGTCATCAGC
>Ga0209392_1000019_pt1 | contig 34600 bp, 47 predicted proteins | sample PPLLak3cmMay2015_FD_187252 | JGI IMG/M metagenome (GOLD analysis project Ga0209392, IMG submission 187252) | Freshwater sediment microbial communities from Prairie Pothole Lake near Jamestown, North Dakota, USA - PPLs Lake P7 Core (1) Depth... | ecosystem: Environmental > Aquatic > Freshwater >...
TTTCGTCCCGCTGTTGCAGTTCAGCGCCACCAAAGACCCGCGCACGCGGGACACGCACCGAGCCTTTGACGGCTACGTCGGGACGATGGCAGACTTCGACCGCCTTGGGATTGCCCCGCCGCTAGGCTTCAACTGCTTCCCCGGATGGCAACCCGTTGAAGGGGCAGTCGATATCGGCTTCCGTTCGCTATATCGCGGAGCGTTGGTAAACCTCAATACGCGGTCTGGTCATACTGTCACAGCGACAGCCAACCACCCAATACTCACCAGCCGAGGATGGTTGCCTGCTTATGCTGTCAAGGTTGGCGACAAGATGCTGCGCCGCAGCGGCAACGCCGTGGACGCGGCGGAACGATCCAGAAACGACAAGGGCGACTACCTGCCACCCACAGCCCTGCAAGTATTCGACACGCTTGCGGCGAAGGCTGTAGCCGCAACGACTGTCGACGCGAAGACTTCCCGCCATGTGTTCTACGGCGACGCGCTTTCCATGCAGGGCGAAATCGAGGTTGTATGGGCCGACCGCGTGCTGGTGTTCGATACCGTCAATGCCGAGCGCACGGATGGCATCAAAGAGCGGCAGCTCGTCCGGGCTAGTTCGCCGAGAGCAGGACTTGGCACTTCGAATCATCTCGTCCATGCTTCGTTTGCGACCGCGAGAAGCAGCCCAAGCGGCTCCGCATTGGCGCTTGATAGCGGCAGGATCTTGCTTGATCCGGCTCCATTTCAACGCTTCGGACTCCCCTTGCGTGCGGAGATGAACGCCGCGGCGCTTGAGCCGTATGTCGATTGCACGGCGAGAAACGCCGACAGATTTGGCGATTTGGTTGGTACTTTCGCCAGCGCGGTAACGCTTGACGATGTCGTCGATGTCGATGTTGTTTCTGATTGGTCTGGCCATGTGTATGACTTCCGTAGCAGCAGCGGCATTCTTCTTGCTGACAGCATAGTCGTAAGCAACTGCCGCTGCGCCATCATTCCCGTCCCTGCCGCCGAGGCTATGCGCGAGCGATGGACGCGCCCGAACGGGACGATAGACCCAGCCGCTATTGCCAAGCACAACGGAGCGCGTCAGCGCCTAGTGGACACGCGCCAAGTTCCTGACCCCGGTTTCGTAAACGCATAAATAAATCGCAATGGAGATCGCTACGATGCACGACATGAGCAAGGAGACATTTCTTCGGCCGGATCAACTGAAGCGCGGAGTCGAGATTGAGCTGACGCAGCGCCCAGAATGGGGAACGGCATTCATCCGTGGCCGGGTTCAAGGAAAACCCCAATTATGGGATGTCTCAAAGAGCATGGACAAGCGCGGCAGATTCATTGACGAGGATGAGCTTCTACAACATTGGAGAACACCGAATATGAGCAACACACGCAAGGAAATTGCCGCCCGTCTTGGATTTGCTGCTGGCAACGGCGCGAAGATGGCGTTTGCCCCTCAAATTGACGAAGCTGAGCAAGAATTAAAGGCTTGGACAAAGAAGCTCGGGTATTACCCTGATATGGCAAAGGTCAATATCAGACCTAATACCGTAATGCTTTGGTTTTACGACCAAAAAGGCAAGGCAACGCAATTAGCATCAAAGCTTCGCAGCGTTGCGGCAAGCATGAATCTTTCGCCATCCGCAATTACTTCAGAAGAAGGACGACACCCAGCGTATGACGGCGGGGCTGCTCGGGATGTTGGACAGGTGACGGTTGATTACAACCGTAGTACGAAATCCTCCCGCCCCGGCGCGAAGGCAAAATTTGAAATTTCTTCATATGAGCAAGCGGAATATCAAATTGCATTAAGTGAAGAACGCATTGCGTCTTATCGCAAGGCACTTGCAAACACCGAAGCAATGATTAGAAACGCTAACAGTTTGATGCGTACCGCTGATTCAGGTGACAAGAAAGCAATGAAAGAAGTCATTGGCATTGCGCGAATGTTGGAATCAACAATGAAATCTCGCGGTTTCTCGCGCCCCGGCACAAAGACCAGCATGACCCGCGAGCAGACCGAGGAGCAGAAGGCAGGGCTGAAGATCATGTCCGCCGCTGACCCAGCCGTCGGCGAAAAAATAGCCACCCTCATCAAAGAAGGCAAGCCACAAGACCAAGCGGTCGCAATCGCGCTCGACATGAAGCGCAGAGGAGAGATCTGATGCCACAAGCATTTCTATCAACTAGTGTCCCCGCCTATTCGCTGCTTGACTACTCAGCAGCAAGTGCGTCCTACGCATCAGTCGCTCCAACGGCGACCAAGCCCACCACAGGAGTGATCTACGATTCTCCGAGCAGCTTGCCAAGCTTGCTTCGTGTCCTCCCTTTCAGCAGCGTAAACAACGCTACTACGGTTGGTCTTCGTGTTGTTGGCTGGACGCAAGGGTCAATTCCAAGGCGGTATAGCAATCGTGTGCCATACTCGCAGCAGTTTGACAATGCAACGTGGACAAAATCCGCCGTCACCGTATCTGCAAATACTGAAACAGCACCAAACAGTACGACTACGGCAGACGTGTTGCTTGAAACTACTGCAAATTCAGGTCACAACACATATTGGAATACTTCTGATAGCGGATGGGCAACCGGAACCTATGCGTTTTCGGTACATCTTAAAGCCGGAAAGGGGCGCGATTTTGCCACCGTCACTCTTGGAAATAGCCCTTCCACTCAATACTACCGAGTTTGCTTCAATCTTTTGACTGGCGAGGTTACGCAAACAGACACTCAAACAGGTGGCGGAAGTGTCGGCTCGGTTGGTTACGCGGTAACCAATGCAGGAAATGGATGGTGGAGAGTTACCATCTATGGCAATGCCATGCAGTTCTATTTGATTGCCCCGAGCCGCACAGGCACACCGCCAACGGCTGGAGGTTGGGGCCAAGATAGTTATGCCGGGGACATCACAAAGGGTATCGTAGTATGGGGCGCACAAGCCGAATTCGGAACTACAGCGTCTCCTTATGTGGAAACGACTGCTCCTGCATCTGGCAACATTGCAAATGTGACGGCAATTGATTCGACCGTAGCGGCAACTCCGGTTTGGTTCTCAACGATCTTGGGCGATTTCACGCTGACGTATACGTCTGGAACCGTCCCTAGCATTGTCGTCAACAACAACTCAACCTACATCTTCAGCACGTTGACACAAATAGCAATTAGCCCAGACGCAAGTCTGTATCAACCCGCCAAGGTGACCGCATCGGACTTGGGGACAACATCGGTTCTCATTGACCCTATTGGGAACCAGCTTGTGCAATTGCAGTTCAAGGCAAATAGTGGAAACATGGGCGCGTTTTGGTGTTCGATCTAATGAGGAATCGGCTTTCAAATGTCATTCGGAGATTCCGTAGACCCGGATTAACGGGTGGAGGATATTTCTATGACTTATACGCGCCTAACACGGCTGCTTTGACGGTTTCGGACTATCAAGCAATTCAGCAACGCACCGCGCAAACGCTTGAATTCCGACGCACCATTGTCGAAAACAACCGGATGCAATACGCGTCGCCGGGATCTCGTGTTTCGTTCCAGACGAACGCCGAAAGGCTACGGCTGAATCTGTACTGGAACGCTGAGGTTTACAACGTCATCAGCGGAAACGCCACATTTAATGGGGTGGGATCGGTTCTATCCAATGGAACCGAGATCGGTACATTTGATTGGTCGCAGCCCCTTGTGAAGGGATATTCAACTCCGACCTATCCTCTTGCAACGGGAACCAAGACGGTCACGATTGTTTGGCCGTACAGCGCGGGACTTCAATTGCAATCGGTAGATTTGCAGCGCGGCGCAAGCCTAGTAGCAGCAACACGGCCAGCGAACAAGATTGGCATCTGTGGAGACAGCATTTCCCAAGGCTTTGAATCTAGCAAAATCACTACGACATGGGCTTATCTTCTCGGCAACACGCAGAGCAGACAGGTCATCAACTTGGCGAATGCGGGAGTGCCAGCAGACGCAAGCCATGCGACTGCGCTTACAGGAACAGGCTGCGACCGCGTGACCTATATGATCGGGTACAACGACTTTGCATCTCAAACGGCGCTAGTGACATTTCAGAACGCCGTTCAGGGCTGGATTACCAATGCGCGAGCGGCTTTGCCTTCTGCGCGGATATATGTGATCTCGACCATCTACTCGCCAAACACAAATACAATCACGCTAGCGCAGTATCGAAGCGCGGTGCAAGCGGCTGAACTGGCGGCTGGTGACGCAAATACGTTCTACATTGATGGTTTGTCGATTATGACAAACAACACCAATCGACTAAGCGGAACGATTCATCCAAATGACCTTGGCGCGTCCGAAATTGCTACAAACTTGCAGCCATTAATTACATGAGCAGCATTGATCTCAAACCAACCACCGAGATGGCATCCAATGCAACCCGTGGCCTTGAGCTGCGCGAGAAGCACGGCAGGGGTGGCACGGAGATCGGCGTAGCGCGGGCGCGTGACATCAAGAACCGGGCGAACCTGTCACCCGAAACCGTGCGCCGCATGGTGTCCTACTTCGCTCGGCACGAGGTTGACAAGCAGGGCGAGGGCTGGGGCAAGGATTCCGCTGGGTATATCGCGTGGCTCCTGTGGGGCGGCGATGCTGGCAAGGCATGGGCAGAGCGCAAAGACAAGGAACTCGACCGCAAGGAGGAGAAGACCGTGAACGCAAAGACATCTCACACAGTCGCCGAGGATGGCGACAAGGTAATGATTGAGCGCGTCGAACTGTTCATGGCGTTTGACCCAGCCATCGACGACGGCGAGGCTGACCCGGAACTCAAGCGTTTCAACAACAAGCGCCTCAAGGACATCGTTGCATCAACGCGCAAGCACATGGCTCGCGGCTCGTTCCCCCGCCTCGTCATCATGCACGAGAAGGACGGCAAGGAACCGAAGTCCGCTGTCGGTCGATTCCCCACAATTTCCTACGAAGAACGCGATGGAATTGGGTACATTGTGGGCGACATGGAAGTCAACCGCGATATTTTCGACCGCTTCATTGCCACCAACGCCTTCCCGCGTCGGTCGGCTGAGATCTGGTCAGGCTCAAACCATCTATCCGAGGTGGCGTTGCTCGGGCGTGAAACCCCGCGCCGTCCCCTCCCGGACACCCATTTCACCCGCAAGGGCGAGAAGATCACTTGTTCAAAGTCCAACCATGACCTCGTCGGGGCTGGTGGCGGACTCAATACATTCATCCCGACGACTACCAAGGAGGAGGCCAGCATGGCATCCAGCGACGATATGCGCGAGGAGTTGGAGGCCATGAAGTGCGCCATCTCCGAACTCTCGGACATGATGAAGAAGAAGTTCGCAGACGACTCGGACGACAAGGACGAGATGGCTGAGGACGACGATGAGATGAAGGACGAGATGGCCGAGGAAGACGGTCAAGTCCACATCGACATCGAGAGCCATGACGTTGAGGCAGGCGAAGACGAAGACGAGGCGGAGCCGGTGGTCGCTAGCCGATCCACCTACGCGCTTCGCTCTGAGAACGCCCGTCTCAAGTCCCGGTTCGCTCGGCTTGAAGCCGAGTTGAAGCGCGAGAAGTTTGAGCGCGAAGTGGAGATCATGGAGCAGGAGGGCTACCGCATCCCAGACTCACAGCGCGAGGCGCTTGTTGGTCAGTTGCAGGCTTCCCGCAACCCAGTTGCTCTCCTTGAGTCATGGCGCGACCTGTTCGCCCGCGACCCAATCGGAACCAAGATTGATATGAGCCGAGCAGCCCTGCCGCGTGGCATGGACATTGGTGACGTTGGCTCACTCGTCAAGCAATTTGCTGGCAAGCCTGAAGAGTTTGCCCGTGCAATCAACTCCCGAATGAAGGGATAAAAGGAAACAACAATGCTTCAATTCTCTCCAAATCTCATTGCTACCGCTGACATCAACCCCTATGCCATCGTCAAGATGTCAACGACCGCGTTCTCAGGTTCTGCCTCCACGGCAGCGGCTGACTACGTTGTCGGCGTTGCTGACGGCTCAACAAGCCGATTCAATACCACCGTTCACGCAGCAGCAGGCGACCCAATCAGTCTCCAGCCGTCTAACTGCGTCCAATTGAAGTGCGGCGCATCGGTCGCTATTACTGCGGGTCTTGGCTTGATCGCCGGGACTGCGGGCGTAGCGATTACTGCGGCTGGTAGCGGCAATGTTCCGCTGTTCGTGGCTCTTGAGCCAGCAGCGGTTGATTCCATCTTCTGGGCATACCGCCTGCCCTCCGTCAAGGCTCTGTAATTAATTATCGAAAGGAGGTCATCAAATGGCCTATGTGACAGTCGGAGGCGGTCTAAACACTTACGTCCCCTCCACCAACGCGCTTGCAACCGGCGCTCTTCAGGTTGAGTTCACCCGTGCGGTGAATTCGTTTGCCATCACCCGTTACGCCCAAATCGTCGCCTGCAATCAAATGACGGGGTACTACCTCCGTCTTGATTCGGACGACAACGTCCGCGTCTCAAACGAAAACGAATTTATCTGGCCTCTTGGCAACGACCGCCCGGTCGGCAAGATGAACCAGCACGACTTCGTTACGTTCACCGCGCAGCGTTACGCGTTCCCGTTCTACATCCCAAACGAAACCGTCAAGCAAGCCGCGTGGGACATCGTTGCCCAGCACGCTCGCAGTAAGGCGCAGCTCGCTATGACCGCTCGCTCCATGCGAACGGCTACCGCGCTGACCAACTCCACAGCTGTGGCCGCATTCACCTTAGCGGGCAACTATCAGGCTCTTGGTAGTACTTGGAAGGGCGTTTGGACGGCTTCGTCCACTAACGTCATTCAGGCAAGCATCCAAGACGCGCTCCAGCGCATCTCGCTTGCTACTGGTGGCGCGGTTCGTAGTGAAGACATTTGCATGGTCATTAGTCCGACCGTTGCAAATATCATCTCACAGGCGGACGAAATCCGTAACTATGTGAAGAACTACCCAGCGGCCTTGCCGTTCCTTCAGGGTTCGGACATCTTCTCCCGTTACGGCCTCCCGCCGAATCTGTTCGGCGTTTCGGTTGTCGTTGACGACTCGGTCAAGGTGACAAGTCGCAAGAACAACGCAGTTGCAGGTACTCGTTCGTTCGTGTACGGCAACTCGGCAATCTTCGTGAGCCGCCCCGGTGGCTTGGTTGGTGTCGAAGGTTCGACCTCGTTTAGCACCTGCCAGATCTTCGCCTTTGAAGATATGACGGTCGAGAACTGGGACGATCCGAAGGATCGCCGTATTGAAGGTCGCGTCATTGACACAAGCACCTCGGAATTGGTTTCCCCAATCTCTGGGTTCCTGTGCGCCAACGTCACGGGCTAATTCTTCAGCCTCTCAGGATGAGGGTGGTGGGGACTTCGGTTCCCACCACCCTCTCTAGGCGGAACCTATGACCGCATACGCCACCTACGCCGATTTGGAGTCCGCGCTCGATGCCCAGATCATTGCACAACTGTGCAGCGACCTCGGTAGCCCTATGCTCGGCTCCAACCCGGTCACGACGCACGCGCTAGAACGCGCTACAGGGATTGTGCAGGCGTACACGCGTGTAGGCGGCATCTACACCGATTTGGATTTGACGACGCTCTCAGCGGCTCGTGACCCCCTGCTGATGACGCTCGTTGTTGACTTGGCGGTTGAGGCGCTCTTTCAGCGTCGCGCCATGAAGATTACCCCAGCCGTTGAGCAGCGCTTAAAGCAGGCGTACTCCATGCTGGAAGCACTCCGGGACGGGAAGATGATATTCGGGGCGCTTGCTAAGGCAGCAGAAGCAGGCTTGCCAGCGGTGCAGGCTACCCCGGCGATGACCAACGCTTGGTATAACGGCGTCAGCACGAGCGCCTTCTTCCGCCCTCGCCTCCCGAACACGATGCCGGGGAGCTGACGTGGAACCGTGGCGCAAACGCGTAGCCAAGGCGCTCGCTAGCCCTGCTGTCCAAAAGGGCATAGCAACGGCAATCTCATCGTTTGCGAAGCAGCACATTGCACAGAGCCAAGGACGCGGCCCGAATGGGGAGACGGTCGCCCTCGCAGCGCTGAAGCCGATGTCGGGCGAGTTCTGGACGACCAAGAAGCCACGCGCTGGCGATACTGCAAGCGCCACCCGTCAAGTCCTCAAGGCGGTCAGCCGCAAGAAGAAAGACGGCTCGGTCGTTGTGAAGAACGTCATGGTGACCGAGTACAAGATGTCCGGGCAGTCCTACCGAAACGGTGGTCAGCCGCTCCGCGACACGGGAAACCTACTGCGGTCGATTGGGGCGAAAGCCGAGCAGGTCGGTCCGTCCCGCCTCTCCGTGACCATGTCCGGAGCCATCTACGGCATCTACCATGAGAAGGGCTTCTCAACCGACGGCCCGAACTTCATCCCGCTGACGCGCAAGGGCAAGCGCACCCATGCGACTGGGGCGAATCCCTATAGCGAAGGACTGACCCCCGGCAAGGATTTCACGATGGCATGGAGCGGCGTGGACGTTCCGGCTCGTCCGTTCCTTGTCCCGACTAACACCGAATTCGTAAGTATCGGCAAGACGATCAAAATCGGGCTTGCCAAAATCCTCAAAGGAAAGGCGCAATAAATGGCAACGGCAATCTTTGTAGCAGGGCCTACATCAATCTACGTCAATGTGGGATCTGGCTACGTCGAGCTCGGGCAGACCGACAACGACAGCCTGCCGCAAGTCTCCTACTCGGACAACATTCATGAGATCAAGACCGTTTCGTCGGGCGCGACCCCGGAGGAGATGGTGGTCCAGAATACGAGCGCGACCATCACCGTCACGCTGGTCAAGTGGGATGCGTCGGTATTGACAAGCCTTCAGGCGCGGCAGCGTGGCGCGGCGTTCACGTCTACCGTTGGCCGTCTCTTGGTCGGCGACAGCGGGACGTTCGGGGTTCAAATCGACCCAATAGCGGTAGGTAAGACGGGCTACACCTTCGGGCGTTGCTTCCTGATGGGCGACGCCATCACTCACTCGCAATTCGGCAACGTCGAGCAGCGCATGGGTTTGACCTTCCGCGCCATCCCAGACGGCAGCAATATTCTCGCCGCCTCATATACTTCCTGACATGATCGACCTAGCACTAGACAACGACCCGCTTCTCTTCCGCGTAGAAATCCCATCCGGCGCGCTGGTGGTGCAATGGAACGAGGCACTAGCCGCATTAAGCGGAAAGCAAGACGCCGCTCCGCAAGTCGCGGATGTCGCCGCAGCTTTACGAAAAGTAGCACGCACGCCGGAGGTTGCTGCTGGCGCGTCGGATGAGATCCTCTTTGCAGTCTTTGCACGCATGGGCAAGGCGGTTGAACAGGCGGGAAACTGACAAGGGGAGTTGCCCAATTCTTGGCAACCTACGGACGGCTCCCCTCAGACTTTGACGAAAGTACAGCGATGGGACTAGCGCAGAACATCCCCATGATTGAAGCGCGTCAGTCTCTTGTATTCGCGCAAGGCATTGCCATTGCTTTCGGATCGCCAGAACTGACCGAACACACCATCCGCATGGCGACAGGAAATAGCGACCTCGCGTTCCGTGTTCGCATGAGCATGGAACACCAAAAGGCGGCAACGCTATGACCGTTCAAAGCAATTCAGGAATTTGGATTGAGCTGCGGAATCAAATTCGCAACTGGATGACGGCTCGCGGCTACGGCGATCAGGTCTACTTGGCTGAGAAGCCAACGGATGACATGGTTGCGCAGTACGCAGTACAAATCGTCCCATCAGGCGACGCGGCTCTACACCCCCGTAGTGGCGTTGGTCTGCTTGAGGCAACGATCAATATAACGGTCTGGTGGCGCGGGCTACTCGATCACACGAGCCAAGCGACCGAACGCATTGCCGGGGAAGAAGGCATTGAGCAGTTTATCGACGGGCTGCGCACGCTCTTGATCCAGAACACGCTCGGCGGTCGCCTGACCATCCCGCTCACATGGCGCAGCGGTGGGCAGATCGAAGCGGTAGACGAAGCGGTCGGCTGGATGCGCGGCACGGAGACTTTCCTGTGCGCCTTTGAAATGACGTGGGAGGTTCAGTAATGCAAGACCTCGGCAAAATCACCATTGACATCAACGAGGGCGGAAACTCTTCTGCGGGCGGCGCTCCCGGCGGCGGCGGTGATAGTGGTGGAGGGGGAATTGATGTGTCTAAAATGATCTCAGCGGCCGGAAGTGCTTTGTCCTTTGCCGCTGGGGTAGTCAAAAAGGCATTTGACGAAATCGCAAAGGCGGCTCGATATATCTACGACTCCTTGATGAAGCTGCATTCGTTCATCATGGAATTTGCAAACGATATTCGGGAGTACAGCCCGACCATTCAAATTGCAGAAATGACGAACGAGATAGCAAGCATGATGCAGAAACTGCGTCTCGGTGCTATTACGGGTCCGTTTGTAGCGGCGCAAATGCTCCAGTCGGGTCGAATCGAGCGAGCCATGTTTGAAATCAAGGGCTATACGGCTTCGCTTGGAGCCATATTCCTTGAGCCAATTACCAAAGCAATAGCGGACATTTTGGAAAATATCGTTGTTCGGCTTCCGGAAATCATTCAAGCCATTTATGAGGCCGCCAAGACGACCGGAAGAATAGCCATGCAATTTGGGCAGGCGCTGACCCAAAACTTTGCCATGTTTGGAATGCCCGGTATGGCGCTTGGTATGTGGCTGATTCAGTTCGGAGCAATGGCCACGAACATCAGCAAGAATGTTCAGAAGCTTGCCAATGCGGCATCAACAAACGCGTCGATGGTTGACATAAACAAGCCATTCATGGCAGACCTACGCCTCATGGGAGCAAAGATTTAGCCATGCCAGCGCCAACAGGTAATACTTACGTCGCGTTTGTTTACGACTCAACCATCTACAAGCTTCAGTACGCAAACATTTCTTCATACGAGCATCGACCGATTTACGCGGAAGATGGGTTTACCCTGATTCGTTATGAGGTTCATGTAGCCGGAAGCGCCTTGATTTCGGACGGACTATCGACCTACACCGAACTGGCTAGCCGCTTTCAAAACGGAACCGGGCGCGTAGATAACGTATTGGTAAGCGTTACTACCCCGGAAGGCTCAGAAAACTTGCTAGACATTGGTCACCCGGACGCGCTGCGCGGTCCGCTCATGTCTATCAACGTGACGGAAATAAGTGGACGCCGTGCGTGCGTTGTGAACTTTACGATTTCGGCAGCGCTAGCCGTTACGCCAACATCAAACTATCCAATCCTGTCGCACCGATGGACGTCTCGGTTTTCTCTTGACGCTGCTGGGCATATCACCCGCACGGTGTCGGGCGTTCTTGTCGTTAACTTAGCCGCGACGGGTACAACCGCGACAGCGGCGCTAGGCGGAACGTCTGGGCAAGTATCCGGCAAAGCGCCATTTGCGGATTTGTTTCGTCGCGCCATTCTTCCAATCCTCAACGTAAGTGGAATTTGGAGACGCGACTCACAGACCTTTGCATATAACGAGGCTGGCAATTCGCTGATTTACGAAATCACGGATTCAAACGCTCGCACGTCTTTGCCAGATAGTTCTTTCTCGGGATCGGCAGAATTCAGTTACGAGCGCAATCGCCAGCAGTTGGCATGGGCAACACTTCGGTTTTCGTGTGACCTAGAAGGCGACGTTACGGGAGATGTCCGGCACATGATTTGGTCGGCGGTTGTGCTATCGCAATCGCGCATCAGCTTCACGCGCAGCAAGATCATGCGGATGGTTGTGACTGAGCAAGATATGCTCAAGAAGGCAAAGATTAGGTTTGAAATTGAAGCCCTTGCCCCGGCGGTTGGCACGGATATCGTTGGGGTTTCAAACGCTTCTGTCCCCTTGGCTCAATTTGTCGGCAAGTATTTTTCCGTAGGTCGAAACTGCCCGGCGCTTGTACCACCCTACGGACCGTACTACGGAGTGGCTGGTGTTCCGCATTGGTTTGATAATGAAACAAGCGCAAAATCTTCAACGGCGCAAACCATTGCGGTCGCGTCTTGTATTCAAGTCATTACGGACTATTGCAGCCCGACAACCCCAACCATTTCTATCGGAATCCCTGATACGGACTTTGCGGCAGCAAATGCCACTATTGAAGTCGGCCCATTTGATACCCCGCTAGCCGAATTCAATGGAGACGGTCAATGTGCAACGGTCGATCAGGCATCTACAACTACAAGCGTAAACACCAAAACGCGTATGCACCGCCTGCAAACGCTCTACACCGAAGGCTCTGATTTCGTCTTCCAGACTGGCAAAGCAAGCATCACGCTTGAAGAAACGACCATCGTCAAGCGGACGAACATCCCGCCCATACGGACGTTCCGACCAATTCCCGCTGGCTTCATGGTCGTCAAGGACGATTGGAAAGTCAATCACGGAGACGTAGACGCGGGCGGTCACCGCACCTTTATCGGGATCTATACCCGGACGCTCCAGTCGTACGACGGCGGCGGCTCGACGAGCAACGGTTACTACACCGAAAACGGTCGCCGTCAATGGTGGCCGACGGGCGCTAACCCAAGCGTTGCTGCTCCGCTGACCCTTGGATTTGATTCAACAAATCAAAATCCGTCTTCTTCCGTCTTGAGTCTTGGAAATGCTTCACAGGCGTATCAAGTCGGAACGCCACAGGACTACGCGTAATGGGAGTACAGGCTTACATCACGGCAGGCGCGGTGACGATCCCAGTCTTGCTGCCTGATGCCGTTATGCTTGACACGGCGCGGCAGATCGGCATCCCAGAAGCGGATCTCTTTTGCGTGGACGTCCCAGTCGGGATGACGCAACACACCCGCGCTAGCTTCCTAATCGCATCTACGCAGGTCGCTGCCTTGTACGCGACCCTAAATGTGTCGTTGACGCTTGAGGATTCAAGCGGGCTGTCGGTCGTCATCAGCAACCTGTACGCCCGTCCGCACCAGCCGTTCTACTGGACGCAGCAGGGCGGCGCGGTGTTGGTGGAACTAGTGGACGAGCGTTGGTACTGGCAATTCTCAAGCGCCGCTGTCTTGAACCTTGCTATTGCTCCGACATGGTCGTCCGATGGTCGCTGGCAGGTCAACGGAGCAACCGCCCCCGACCCGATCACGACCTACACCGAGCTTCTTGCTGAGGTGACTACGGCGGCGACGGCGGACAGCCTGACCTCCCCGACCGGGTTTACCGTGCAGTCCCCAGAATACATGAGGCGGCTAAGCGACCTATTCGGTTCGCCAAATGTCAGCCTCGCGCTCGTCCTTGACGCTATCGCGGTGGCGAATCAGCAGATCATTGTTAGCACAGGGTCGGCGACGATCTTTATCGCTCGTGCCACCTTGAAGCAACAGTACAACGCGCGGATGAACTTGTATCAAGTCGCTATGCGCGGCGGGATGCAGCCCGTGAGCGGGACGGCGACCTCAACAAACCCGCTTGTTGCGCTTTACAACTCGACCGGATTCCAAGCGCGTGCGCCGTTGACGTGCAGCACCATCTTCCCCCAGCGCATGGTTGAGGGGCTGACGGTTTACAACAACTGCAACCTCGCCAACACCCCGGCGCTGGATAAGAACTTCACGGCGAACCAAGTCTATGCGGCAGGGGATGCGGCTCCCTTTGTCCGCGCCCCGAACGACATCGGAGCGGGCTACATCACGGACGCGTCGGTGGTCGTCAATGACCATACCGGGGCGGTGTTGACAAGTACGCCGGGTTGGAACACCACCCCACTCTCCACCTTGATACGAGCCGATTACGCTTCGCGGTACAACAACGTCCCCTTTGGCCGCACCGTGTGGGCTGGGTGGATTCCGTGGTACAGCAATGCGACCACCACCATCGGGCAGCTCGGGAACGTCTCCTACCGCCTTGCCATCATTGACGGCGAATGGTCGCCGCATACCGTCACCTCGGCGGACGAAGCGGACTGGCGCTTTGGATTGCAGGGGACGAGTTGGAACGAGCCGCGCGACGTGGTCACCGCCAAGGGCAACGCGCAGGCATACCGGAATTGCGTCGGGGCGACCATCATTGACGTCCCGCCTCCTATGTGCCGTTCGTTCCCTGCTCGGATCACGAATAGCGAGTATTACGGGAATTGGCGCTGGGCGTACTCGTTTGTCGAGGTCGAACCCAACCCAACCGTCGGGGCGACCCCAAGCGTCAGTATCGGGAACTACGCCCGCACGGCAGCGGGCGCAATCGTTGCCCGCAACATGGCAGAGAACGGTAACACCGACCCATCCCGCGTAGCGCCCGGCGTACTGCAGGCGCACTACCTCAACGCGACCATCGAGGCGCTTCCGATCTGCAACGACACCATCGTCCATATGGTCGAGCAATTCCCGACCTCCTACGAGATTGGGAGTGTTCCTTCCATTCCGCAGTATTGGTTCTCAATGCCGAACGCCGTGAAGGTAACTTGCACCGAATAGGAGCGACACATGGCTGAAAAGTGGAATGTCATCTTTGCACAAGGCGCTGAATTTCAGGACATTGTTACCGTTGGGGTCTGGCCAAACACATACCCAGCGCTCAACACCGCCACCGAATGGCGGTTGACGGTATCGCAACCAAATGCAGCCGCTTTCCTAGTTGCCTCAAGTATTGGCGCTAGCCCTAAAATCACCCTCAACATTGCAATGACCGTTGCAACCATTAAGGTTCCGGCATCGGTGACCGCGCTTATGCCGCTTGGCAGCGCCCGGTATGACCTTGATATCTTCTTCCCCGCCAGCGTCACGAAGCGGCTTATCTCGCTCGGCGCGGCGCAAGTCAACACCTACGCGGGGTCAGTCTAATGGCAGACGTCACCCTCAATATCTCCACGTCCGGGGCAGACCTGAATCTTGGGGCGGTTTCCGAGATCACAGCAGGCACAGGGCTAACGGGTGGGACAATTACAGGGACGGGGACTTTCGCCGTTGACTTCGCCCCAGACGGTTCAGGGACATCGTCTCAGGCCGTACGCGCGACCGATTCGCGGCTTGTTGCTGCCGCTACGCCTCCGCTCCATGCCAGCACACACGCAACAGGCGGAACCGACCCAGTAACTCTTGATGTTTCGCAGGTCACGAATTTGACTTCGATTCTTTCCGGGAAAGTCAACACCACTCGGCAAATTATTGCGGGTCCGGCCTTAACCGGAGGCGGAGATTTAAGCGCCAATCGGACGCTGTCCGTGTTGTTTGGGTCGTCGAATTCGACCGCGTGCATTGGTGACGACTTGCGTTTAAGCGATGCCCGTACCGCATTAGCGCACGCGGCAACGCACGCGGCGGCTGGCTCTGACCCTATTACCTTGGCGCAATCACAGGTTACCGGGTTAGTCGCATCCCTAGCCGCTAAGGCGCTCGGCGCGACGACCATGACCGCAGGCACGGGATTGACCGGAGGCGGCGACTTGAGCGCCAACCGCACCTTCACGGTGGCCTACGGGGTAACGAGTAGCACGGCGTGCGTCGGCAATGATGCGCGATTAAGCGATGCACGCATCCCTACCGGGTCCGCGCTTGGTGATCTTAGTGGTACATACCCCTCTCCTGTGGTGGCAAAACTGCAAGGCGTGGCGGTTCAATCGTCCGCGCCTGCAAGCGGTGACGCGCTGATCTATGTAGCGGGATCTACCGAGTGGCAATCGCAGCCAGCGACAGACGTGCAAGCGTTTAGCACCGCTGGCGTTGTGGTGTGGACGAAGCCCATCGGCTGCAAATCGGTCGAAATTATCTGCATCGGCGGCGGCGGCGGCGGTGGTAGCGGTCACGCGCACGTGTCTGGCAGCAAGGGCGGCGGTGGTGGTGGCGGTGGTGCAGGAATTACGGCTATCAAGTACGCAGCGGCAAGCCTTCCTGCAACCCTTACGCTGACAATCGGCGCGGCTGGAACGGGCGGCGCAGGCGTAGCGGCTCCGAATAACGGAAATACGGGCGTAGCGGGCGGGATCTCTACGGCTATTAGCGCGGGGATCACCTACGCATATGCGGTCGGCGGTCTTGCTGGCGCGGCTGGTACTAATAGCGGCGGTGCGGGTGGCGCGGCTAGCACAGCAGGCGACGCGCTCTATATCGGCGGCGCAGGTGGCGCAGGCGGCACAACAAGCTCGGTAGGCGCAACGGCTGGCTACAGCGTTGGCGCTCCCGGTGGCGGTGGTGGTGGCGGGATGCCCGGGGCTGGTACGGCGTTCGCTGGCGGCACGGGTGGCACGCGTCTCCACATTGGTACAGGCGGAGCAAACACAGGCGGCGCAGGCGCTGCGGTGGGGTACTACGGCTCAGGTGGCGGCGGATCGCCGTCTCTTGTTGGTACAAGCGTTGCAGGCGGCGCAGGCATCTACGGATCAGGTGGTGGTGGATCGGGCGCGGCAACCGTTGCAACGGGCGCGGGTGGCGCGGGTGGTGTTGGCATTATTGTTCTCATTTCTGAATTCTGACCCATGACACAAGAAGTAGCATCCACTATCGACCGCTGGCTCCGTTACGGTCAATTCTGCGTCGCCCTCATTGCCCTCATTGGTGCGATGGCGTACGCCGGGAGCCGCTCGGAACGCGATGAACAACAGACCCGTAGCCTCGACCGCATGGCGTCGGAACTGGGTCGAATACAGGAGCTAGCGACATCGGGCAACGCCCAAATCCAAGTCATCGGGGAGCGCGTTCGTGGTTTGGAAGATCGCGTAACGCGCATCGAGAAGCGTTAATGTGGTGGGCGCTTGCCGTGACCGCCTGCCTTTGGCTGTCAGCGTGCAGCCCTGTACAGCGGATCGCGCAGAGTTCCAACGACATCCGCGCCGAGGCTCAGGGGCTGATCCAGCGCGGGACGGAGACAGGGGACGCGGAGGTTGTTTCCCGCGCTACCCGCATTGAGGCGCTCGCGTCCGGGATTCATGTGCAGCTTTCTGGCGTGGAAAATAAAACCCCCATGTGGCTGACCGCCTTGACCTATAGCGCGGTTGCCGTGGTGGCCGTGGCGCTCGTCATCCTCCTGTGGCAGACTGGGATAGGGTCAGCCATCCGGGTCGCTATTGGTTGGCTTCCTCGCCGGAAAGTAGTTGCAGCGGAGTTGGCGGTCGATATGCTAGACCCCAATCGACCCGAAGGGGATCGGGAGTACATTGCAGCAATGCGCGCACAAGACCCGATGTTCGATGCGGCATTTCGAAAAGCACAGACCAGACGAAAGGCATAAGCATGATCCTCGCCGACCTCTCCAGCCTCCTAGGTTCCATTTGGGCAGTAGTTGCCTTTTCAGCGATTTCTTTCGGCGCTGGTTGGTATCTCGCCACTAAGAAGGCCGGACGATGATCCGCGTCGTCATCTACGCCCTCTGCATTATCATCGTAGCGTGAGCGCGATACTTGCCGCTTCGTGTTGCTGCGACCCCGGCGTGTTGTGGTACGCCCTGAAATGCCCTGAGTACTTTGATGAGTACTGCTGTCCGCCAGACTGCGAGGCAGCGCCTAATCGCATTGAGTTCTGCCTTGGGTACTTGATCTCAATCGGCATCCCCGACCCGCCAGACATTGCGACCAAGTGCTACTACATCAAATACGACTGTTGCATCTACATCCTGACAGGTGTGGAGGCGTTGCCTTGCCCGAATCCACTATCGACCAACCCGGTCAACGTGGGGACGTTGTACAAGGTGCGGGATCGCGTCCTTGGCGAAAACCCATGCTGCTACCCGGAGCCAGCCGTGCAGGGCAACCCCGGCGGGATCGCTGACCTTGAAACCGAGGAAGGCCCTGTCATCGAGAACAACCCTGAACTGCCCTGCGAGGAGTTGGTAGCCGAGTGCTACGACTTCAAGGATCAGGCTGGGACAGTCAAGGGCAAGGGCGTGACCATTGCGAGCGTAGCAAACACTTGCATTGAGACGATTGGCGTCCCGTGGGAGGATCGCTGCGATCACGGACCGCCCGAGGAAATCCAGACCTTGAGTGTCGCAATGTCGCAGGAAATGAGTTACTGCACCATCCGCGACCCGGTCACGCTGGGCAGCTGCCCGAATCAGGTCACGCAGAACTACATCGAGTACATGGATTGCCCTGACTGCGAGCCGCAAGGCGATTGCTGCGGCAATACTCCGAACTGCGACAGCGACCCAAACTTCTGCGACAGTTTCGAGGATCGCTTTGAAACCTACGACGTTCGGACGTGCTACAGCCTGAATTCATTCGGGTGCGCCGACCATGTTGAGGACATCATGACGATTGTCTTCCCTGCGTGCTTTGCGCCGGGGATTGACCCAGACGATCCGGGCGCACAGGCTGCGCTCGATGCCTTGTTCCTTGGGGTGTCTGGCATCGTCCACATCGACCAAGAGAACACGGTAGCGACGGGCTGGGGGACGCTTGGAGCGCCCAAGTTGAGCGTCTGCGGTCTTGACGTGGTGATCTTCTCAGGCAACGCCGGACACGTCGCGCAAAGGATCAACGACCGTATCGGCGCACTCGTGACGGCCTCCGGTATTGCGCCTTGGTCGGCTTACTTCTGGTTTGGCAATCGCCAGTCCTGCGTTGCCTGCGACTGGCAGACCCCGAACGACCGCCCCGGATTCTCCGCTGGCGACCTACTGACGGTTGACCGCGTGGAGTTTACGAACGGCAATCAGGACATTACGGTCACGCTCGTCGGTACTGCCATCCGCTATTACGCGTGCGCGACCCAAACCTTGCTCGTTGATTATTTCTGGCGCATGACATCCGAGAACACTTGCAACGCGGCCATCTCCGCGCTGACCGATTCTCAGCCTTTCGTCATTCAATGCCTTTCCTTCCCCGAATACTCCTTTGGCGAGCGCTACCAGATGAAGCGGATTCAGGAGTACGCGACCGCAGACATCCCGATCTGCGTGGACATCGGCTTCTATCAAGACGCCAAAAACTGCGAAGCGCGAAACGGATGGCCGCTCGAAGACATCACGGTCACCATCGGGGACGACATCATTGTTCTTGTCTACGGCTGGGAGTCGCTCTGCCCCTCGATGCCAGACCCGCGCACGGGTTGCTACGCCTACCCATTCACTTACGAGCCTGCGCCGTGTTGCCCAGAGGGCGAAGACTGCGAGCAGTGGAACATTGATTACCCCCTCCCGCAACCTTGCTTCCATTCGTTCCAATCGCCGCGAATCTATTGCAAGTCTGACGGCACGGTCATAGGCTTATCTTCATGACGCTCGGAACGCTCAACATCTCCGGCATATCCCTCCCCATTGCGGACTGCAAGTCGTGGCGCGTCGCTGGTACTGCCCCGGTCTGCTTGCTCGGGCTAGACACCGCGCAATGCGATACCTGTGGCTCGCGCGTCAGCCGTGAGGGGAACATCACCGACCCGCCGTTGTTCGCCGGGATGAAGTCGCCACCGCCAGCGGCTGAGATCGTTGCCCCTACGCGACCTGCGCGTGAGCCGCGCCTGCGCGGGATGGGTGACGTAGTGCAGGCCATGACGAAGGCGGTCGGCATCAGGACTTGCGGAGGGTGCGCGAAGCGGCGCGAGGCGCTCAATCGGATGATCCCATTCGGGCAAAAAGAAACCTCGCCGCCACCCGAAGGCAACGGCGAGGGAGAGGCAAGGTAATTAGCGAATGCGGAGGCTTGTCCCGCGAGGGAGCAAGCGGCATCCGGGGATCTCGCCGCCAGCCTCAAGGACGATCCGGATCGCTTCCTTGTTTGGCTCGGTGACGATCTTGACAAGCGGGACTTCAAGACCCTTGACAGCATCGTCATCAATCTGAAGCGACTGCTTCCCGCCGTTGCCAGCGACCGACAACTTGAACCGGGGCGTTTCGATCTTGAGCCGCCCAGTCGTTTCCATTGCCGCCTTTAGCCCCTCCTTGAGGCGTGTGGCAAGGGCATCGTCAGCCGCCGCGAGCGCACGGATGCGAGAGGCTTCCTTGCCCCTCGCCTCCGCTCGCATCTCTAGCTCACGGATAAAGCCTGCATAGGCTTCCGATTTGAGGTCTAAGGCCTCATCAAGACCCGTGAGATGCTCGTCGAGCGCGGCCTGCGCCTCGGGCGAGTCGATACCGCCGTCCAAGACGATATCGAGAATGGACTGCATTTCGGACGTAATTTGGTAGAGCGACATTAGAACGGAACCTCCTGCTTAGACGCGATGACCTTCATGATCTGGAGCGTGTCGCCGACGCGTTCAACCTGCAACTGCATACAGTCGTTGACGTGTTCCTTCGCCATGTCGGCGTACTCCTGCACGGTAGTAGCGACCCACGCCTTGCCATGCTTGCCGTCCACCTGAATAGCGTTAGCCTTGCCGTCACGAACGACCACGCGCAGGATGTCAAATGTCCCCTCGTATACGTCTGGGTACGCGTCAAGCGCCTTGGTTGCCGCCTTGACTTCTGCCACAGGCTCAGGGACGGGCTTGGTTGCCCTAGGAGCGGTCGGAGGCGGCGGAACGGCTGTCCGTGGGTCTTGCGGCTTGAAGGGCTTACGAGGCTCGCTACGCGGTGCGCTTGGGCTAGTGGTTGCGTTGCCGTCGTCGTCGTCCTCGCCAACGATGCCCGTGATGGACGCGAGCGCGTAGCGGCGCAGGTAGGTGATGACCGATCCCAACTGCTGAACCGTAGCGCGGTCAGGCAGGGCGGACATAGCCGTCTCTGCCATCCATTCCCCGCTCGCGTGGAGCAAGGTGGTCGTCACCCCAACCGCCCCGCCATCGGTGCTGACCGTCTGCACGGCGCTGATCCCGTGACGAGCAAGCGGCAGGCGGACGGCGTTGATGATTGCGCCGAGCGATGCGTATCGGCTCTTGAAATGCGGGTTCACCGCGTCAAGGCTAGGGTTCACGATTTCCAAGTTTGCGGCCGCCAGCGCTTTCGCCAGCTCCCCAATAGTGTCACTTCGTTGCATGATCGTCCTCTCAAGACTGCGCGGCTCGCCGCACTCGACCCCGGCGAAATGCTAGGGCGCAGGAATGGTACTCCCGCGTATCCTCTGTGTCAAACTGTGAAAAGCGAAATAGCCGTCATTGACGCGACCCCGTAGCGTTTACTGGCGCTCAGGGAAACGACCTGCGCGTCATCGTGGTACAGGATGCCCGTAAGGGCATCAAGGACGGCGCGGCAAAGTTTGTCGATGTCAGGCTTGCCGGGGTGGCTTGGAGCGCCAGCGCGGAGTTCGCCCTTGCTGGTGTAGTGGCTCTTCGGGCGAACGAAGACGAAGGCAATCGCTATCCCTACGGGTTGCTGCGTTGGTGCTTCGGTACGCGCTTGACTAGCGGCGAGGGAAACAAGGGCGCGGTAGGGCTTGACCCTTGCGCACGACTCCACGAGCGAAACGCGGCCACCGCGCACGAAAGCCCTTTTAGAACCTTGGGGCGCGGGAATTCCGGCGACTACGAATTCAAGCACGTTGCGCCCGTTGGCATACGAGAAGCGCCTGCCGTGCGCGGTTGACTTCTTTGATTTGTGCGGTGAGCTGCTCGCGCATATATGTGATCTCGGTTGCGGCTTCTTTGAGCAGGGGGTCGGTGGACTGGCTCGCCATGATGCGGTCAACGATGTCCTCTTCCCAATCCCCTCGCATGGTTAGCCTTCACCCCGATAAAGGTCGTCTCTCAGCATAATGCGGTGTAGTTCTTGCTTCACCGTGGGGAGGGTATCTTGTTTCGGTTTTTTCCGTGTGAGGAAACGCCACAATCTACAAACAACCCCGCCGAGGGAACGCCCCCCGGCGGGATTGCCTCCAAAACAGTAGTCCTTAGCGCTTCGCACGGCGACTTCCCCGCAGGATGCGGCTTACCGCCGAAACGCTCACGCGGTACTTCCTCGCGATGTCTGATTGCTTTACGCCCTTGCTCTTGTCCTTGCGGATGCCCTGCAAGGTTAGGTCGTCGATCTTGTTCATTCGTCTCCCTTTCCCCGATGAATGCGGTAGCGCTGGTCGGCGCGAATAGAGACGCGGATGCGGTCGTTGCCTGACGATCCTTGCACGTTCGCGCAAATGTGCGCGACCTGCTCCCCAGCTTCGTCAAGAATCACAATGTAGTCCGAGTGCTTGCGGAGGGTGATGGTCAAGAAACCACCCTTAGTTTCAACGCTAGGAGACATGGGCAACCTTCGTGTTGGGGTTGCACTTGGTGATAAAGTTCACAACGCGGTTCATCAGATCCTCGCGTACCCCGTCCTGCGTGTCGCCTACTTCCCAGAGGCACAAGCTAGAGAACCGCGTCCCCTCGATACCCTCGGGGTTGGTCTGCAAGAGGTAGACCGAAGCCCGCCAGTAGGCGAGTACCGGGTTGCCGTCCGACTCGTCCACTTGGTGCAACATGGGGTCGCCGCCAACGATGACCAAGACCGGGCGGTCGAACTTGCCCGCCAGCCCGCGCTGGACGCGGTCTTCACTCAGCCATGCGGGGTAGCCGTCCTTGCGATTCCATTCCACATCATGCAACACAGGCCGCGCCCATCGGTTGTCTTCCTCTTCCATTACTTTGCCTCCTTGTAGCAATCCCACCCGCGCATTTTGGCTTCGTCAAGTGCTGCGGCGCGGTCAAGCGTGACAACATCCTTGCTGTAGCGGCCACTCACAAACGCGCACACTTCCCGCCTTGCCTCGTCCCGCTCCTTGCGGAGCGTGTCCACTTGTTTCGTCAGGTAGTCAATCTCGTCGCACAATGTCGCTATGTCTCTCAGGTTGCTCATGTCGTTCTTTCTCCGCCGTAGCGGTGTTAACCTTCAGAACCCAAACGCTTTGACCGCTTCGACAAGGGTCGCGGAGGAGCCGCTAGTGCCTGTTCGATTGCGCTGGCAATTATGTCAGCGTGTAAATCACCCTTCTCCGTAATGCCCTTCTTTATTTGAAGCTGCATAAACCGCTCGCTCCTCGTTTGCTTGTCGATAAGACCTTGAAGACCTTTCACCTGACCACTTCGATTTGCTAGTTGTATTCGCAAGGCTTTGGTTTCGCATTCAGCCGAGTGCAGGTCAATGCGTAGTTCCTTGATTTGCGCGGTAGCGTCCTTGATGAGTGCGGTAGCCACCTTAAGCGACTCAACCAATTCCGCACAGGTCTTGCAGTTTTTCATGATCTAACCTTTCCAAGTCCGCTCATGGCCGAAACACATTCGGAACCAAAAGCGGCGACGCACACAGCAAATCCAATTAGTCTGCGTTTGTCGTTTTTGATGAAATGGCATTTGTCGCCAGTTACATTGAAGGCAGACGGAACAACTACACCGTCGGCGCTTTCCCATAGTTCTTGAAATGCCCGCGAGCGACACATCGGCACAATGATGATGCCACTACCGTGCGTGATGAACTTGCGAATCCACGGCGTAGCGTTTGAGTACGGCGGGTTACACCAGACTCGGCCGTGCCAAGGTTGCGCCAGTCCATCGTCCTCGATACTGTAATGGTCGGTCGCTGGAATCCAAGGCAGTCCGCCCTTGGGCGCACAGACATCAAGGTCAAACGATATACCTAAGCGTTCAAAGAAAAGCGAAGGGGTGTAGACCTCGTCGCTACCCCGCAGGGCAAAGGTTGCATCGTTGAACAAATTAGGCAGCTCGTTCATTTGAAATCCTTGAAACAATCCCACCCGCGAATCAAAGACAATTCCTTGGCGCAGTCGCTTCCGTCTGCCTCAAACTCGCAAACCTCGCGCCTTGCCTCGTCGCGCTCTTTGCGGAGTTGATCTATTTCTGTCGTTTGCTTTTCCGCTTTAATAAAATCTGGCGGCATGGTTACCTTGTATGTCTCTAGCAAATCGTCTAAGCCGCTACGGTTTCCGCCGGATTCCATGTACTCAACGCAACCTACAAACATATTGCACAGCATCCGCTGATCGGCATTTAGGTGCTTTGCTTTAGAAATCGACTCCAAGTAAATGCGTGTTTCTTTGGGTGTCATTCGTACATCTCCGGCGGTCGCGCCTCTAGGTACTCCCGCGTATGGCGCGAGAAGGTGCTATTGATGACAACGGCCATAGGGAAGTCTGACGGGACGCGCTGGTCGTGGTCAAGGACTTGCCCGTCAAGGCTCACGGTCAGGATCTTCCAGTCGAGCAACCGCCATGCTGGTCGGTCACCCATCTCCGCACAACCGCCGTCAACCTGATAGCGACCTTCTAAGAGGACGGTCACGGAGTGCGACATGAGGTACTCGGCAACGACTTCGGGAATGCCCATCAACTGACTAGCATCAATTTCGTACTCGACTTCGCGCTTGCGGATCTTCTTGGTGTCTAGCATCGGTATTTCCTTTCGGTAGGGGTGGGGAAGAGACTGTCGGGGATTGAAGAGATGACCGCGCAGAACACGCGCTGCGCCTTGCCAGCGCGACCAAGTCGCGTAGCGCCAGTCGGAGCAATCAGCCCCGCCGCGTGCAGCTCGCTGACTCTGCGACGCGCTCCCGCGTGTAGGTGGGCTTTCGCCTCCGCCTCGTCTGAGGTCAGTCCATACTCGCCCGCCGCCTTGAAGGCGTCAAGGAGCGCGGCTTGAAGCCCTGCGAGTTTGGGAGCCATGTCATTGGCGGCCATGTGGCTGGTGGTGGGGTCAGAGCGGCGGGCGGTCAAAGGCTCACCACCGTGTTCTCGTGGCGGGCGATGAACGCACCTTCGGCTGCGTCGATCTCGTCCACGCACGCGGCGAAGGCGTTCTCGTCATCGTGGTCAACGGCGGCAAGGTCGTTGTGTGCGCGAATCACGCGCTGGCTGACGCCGTCCTTGATTTCTATAGCGGCGGCAAGCAGCGCATCGTTGTACTGCTTGGCAATGCGGTCGCTGTTCAAGGCATCGGTAACGGTCATTTGGGTCTTGGTACTCACGGGTCAGTCCTCTCGTACTGGGTGCGTCGCAACAGTATCGGCTGTCGCAGCCCGCCCCCTTCAAAGAAGGGGACAGGTGCGCGGTCGATTAGTCGCTGTCTTTGGAGATGTCAATGGTCACCATCTTGCCACTCAGAACCAAGACATCATCGTCTTTAGGTTCGTTGGTGTACTTCTTCACTTCGCCCGTACGGTCAACCGCAAACACTATTCCTTCCGGATTGACGTTTGAAGACAGGTGAACAAGGGTGTAGGCCTCGGAATCCAGCGCAGACTCCTGCAATTCAAACGCAAGCGTCTTTGCCTCTTCAAAAGTCTTGGCGGTTGTCTGTCGCCAAATTCCACGGCTGCGGTGTGTCGTTACGGTGTACATGGTCAGTCCTCTCGTACTGGGTGCGTTGCGTCGGTATCGGCCGTCGCATCCCGCCCACCCCGAAGGGTGGACAGGTGCGCGGTCGAAGTCAGACGGCACGTTTGGCGGCAAGGAGAGATTCCCGCTTCTCAGCAGCTTCGGCGGCGCGACGATTCTTGCGCGTGCGGCAGTCATCGGCGGCGGTGCGAACGTCATGGTGCATTTCTTTCCACTCATTGAAATCAATCACGCCAAGTTCATCCAGCACGTTGATTAGCAAGGCCGCTTGGTTTTGCGCGTTCCGAATCGTTTCCAAAGGCGGCTGAGTCGTTGACCATTCTCCGGTATAGCCACGGTTCATGTCAGTAACCAGTCGATTGATTGTGGCTACCGTTCGTTCAGCAAACGCGGCAACCTTTGCGGAGTCAGCGGTGGCTAGGCGCGGCATGGTGATGACGGGCGGGTTGATAGCAAATTGGTTGGCGGTGATGGCGGTGTAAATGGTGTCGGTCATGGCTTCAGTCCTCTCAAACTGGGTGTGTTTGTCAGCGGCACGCGCCTCTGACATCGGAAAGATACTGACAGGTACATCGGCACGCAAGGGGTCAATCCGTAAGTTTGTTGACGGATTTCCACACAATCGCAGATTCCTAGCATCAAACCCGCATCAAATAAATTGACACCCAGCCCGATTATGATGCCGCTCGGTGTGCCAGCCGCGCTGGTGGTCGGCTGGCGCGGTTGGTACGCCAAAAACAAACGCGGCGCGGATCTTTCGATCAACACGCCGCGCTTCCGGGGGTGAGGTAAGGAGCGGTCAAGACCGCCCCGCCACATGGTGGCGGGTTTATGGTATCATGTTTTCAGCGACTCCCAACGTGGGGATAGCCGAGCGGCTGCAACTGCTCAAATTCTCGACAACTGTAGGTGGGGCGGGTCAGCCCGCAGCCGCTCCCCGCCCTACCTGCGGCCTTGGTAAAGACATGGCACGACTACGACCATCCGACATCTGGGCAACCGTCCAAGACTTGAGCGCCGGGGAGCTTCTGGTCATCCTCGCCCTCGCCGACTACGGCGAAGTGGCGTACCCCAGCCAGAAGAAACTGGCGGCGAAATGTCGCATGGCGCGGACGACCGTAAACACCATAATCAGCAACCTCCGCAATCGCGGAATCTTGACCACCAAAGGTACGGGGAAGTCTCTTACCTACACCATTCACCTGTCCGAAATCCGGACACCTACCTGTCCGAAATCCGGACATCAGATGTCTGAAATCCGGACAGGAGATGTCCGGAATCCGGACAGGGATCCTAACTCGTCCATTCAACTAACAAAACGAACTCGGAATTCGGCGGCGGAAAAACCACAACTAGCACCCTTTTGAGCGAGCGAATTTTCAATATGCAACAGACAACATCAACAACGTGGATCGACAACAAAATCTACCTCTGCAAACTGTGGCCAAAATACAAGCCCACCCCGGAAGAAGGCAACCTCCTGAACGAACGCTGGGGATCGCTGAAGCAGGACATCCTGCGCGAGTGCATTAAGCAACACCGCTTCGAGCGCGATAGTCGCCCCGACCTGTCCGCCATTCACAAGGCGTACTGCAAGATCACCGCCACCGCGCACACCGCCGGGGTAGCGAGTACGGAAATCGAGGACACCCGCGCACAGGTCTGCGTCCCTCCAAGCGCGAGCGAGCTCGCAGATTGGGACACATGGGCAGCAAAGATCCTCGAAACCGTCACGGACGAGGAGATCGAAGCCGTGCGCGAAACCATGACCTATGTCCCCACGACCAGCCGAGTGCTAGCCGTGGCGGTCGAACACGTTCGCTTGCAGGGCGGCAGGATTGCCCGTAGGGGCGCTCGGTAATGATTTTGGCATCTCTGCCCGTCCAAGCCCAAGGGACGCGGCAGGGAGCATTCTAGAGCCTTGGGATAAATCAGGATAATTGAGGATAAATATGAACTACGCCAGTAAACCAATGAAGAAGAAACTCGACCAACTCGCTCTCTACCTCGCGCACGAGGGTTTTACGGTCGGACGAACCGCGACCGGGATGGTCGCCGTCGATGACGATGGGATCGTCATTCAGGTCAGCCCCTTCCGCACCAGCGCACAAGTCCGACACACCATCCACGGCCGCTTCCGCGAGGAGTACGTCAAAAAACTCCCTACCACCGACTGGTTCACTACCCGCATTCCCGTCCTGATGAAGTGGGCGAAAGACCCCTTCAGCAAGGAAATGCCTCGCTTTGTCTCCGTCTCGCGCCGACCTGTTCCCTCGCAGGTCAAGCCATGAATGCTATACTCGACCGTATGAACGACTACGATGACTTTAAGTCTGCCATCCGTACCGCGCTGGAGGCGCGAGGAAGTACGCGAGGGGAACTTGCCCTGCGCATGGAAGCCGAAGGCATCCTCCGCGCTCATACCGTCCGCTGCCTCCTTGGGACACCGGGGACACGCAACGGGCGCAGGAAGCCTGCGTTCGACTCCGCTCTAGCAATCGCGCACGCTGCCGGATTTGAGTTGATTCTGAGGAAGCGGAAGGTACGATCATGACAGAAGACGCGCCCCTCGATAGGGGGAAGGGGGATGTCCGCGACCTCGTCACGCGCCGCGACAAGACCCTGCACCTCTCTTGCCTTGAGCGAGCCGTCTACGGCGGTTGGGACATTCCAGCCGAGGCCGCTAAGTCTGCGCCCGCCTTCCTACAGGACGTGATGAACGATCCGAACATGGATACCCGCACCCGCGTGCGAGCCGTGGAAGTCCTTGCGTCCCTGTCCCGTGATCGCGTAGACGCGACCGTGCAGCTCGACCGCATCTTGCGCCTTGACGCTGGTACGGCAACCGACCGCGTGGAAGTGATCCACGACCTTGGAGATCAAGCCCTTGATGCCGTCGCTCAAAGCCTCAACCAGATCCAGCCCCCCAAGTGCCTTCCAAAGCCAAAGCGAAAACCAAAGCGCAAAGCCTGACCCCGGAGCAGGCGGTCGCCGCAGCGCGGGAGAACCCGGCGGCGTTTCTTGCCTTGTGCCTCGGAAAGCCCGTCTCCGACCTGCAACGCAGTCTGCTCGCGCACGGGTTGAAGCACCATAGTTGGTACGCGGAACTACCCCGAGGACACGCCAAGACCTCGACCCTCACCTACCTTGCCGCATGGTGGCTCGGTCGTCGCCCAGCAACGCGCTTTAAGCTCATCGGGCAGAACGACGAAGCCGCGTCGGCAACCTCTCGATTCCTGCGCGACATCATCCGCAGCCCCATCTACCGCGCCACCTTCCCCCACGTTGAACTCAAGCCCGGGGAAGATACGGTCATGGCGTGGTCGATCACCGCGCCCGGGGTAGGGGCAAGGCGTGACCCGTCCGTCCAAGCCTCCGGCATCTTCGGGCGCACGGGCGGACGCGCCGACGTTCTTTGGCCGGATGACATTTGCGACCTACGCAACGCCGTCCTCCAACCGACCCTCCGCGCACAGGTCAAGGAGGCGATGAACAACATCTGGCTCCCCATGCTTGACCCGTCCGCCAAGCACCCCGCCCGCATTTGGCGCACGGCGACCCCCTTCCATACGGACGACATTACCGCCGACTGGCGCAGGGAATGCGAACGCGCTGGCACGCTCCTACGCGAGCCTTGCCGGGGACTGATTAGCCCGTGGGCAAGCGTGTTCACGCCTGAGATCCTCGACCAGAAGCGCCGCGAGATGGGGCCGATGGCATACGCCCGCGCCTATGAACTCGTACCGCTGTCCTCCGACCTCCTGATCTTCCGACCGGAGTGGACGCGTTACTACCGCTCCGGCACGGTTCCCCTTGGTACGCGCACAGTTGCCGCTATCGACTGGGGCTACGGAAAGAAGCGCCAAGAGCGCGACGACCCCGACTACTCGGTCTGCATCGTGGGCGAGGTCGATCAAGCCCGCAACCTGTACCTCACCGACATCCTTCGCGTCCGCGAGTCGTTCCCCGACTTCGCCCGCATGGCGAAAGACCTCGTGGAGCGCCGAGGCGTGGGCATGGTTCTAGCCGAGGCGAACGGGCCGCAGAAGGGCGTGTTCGACCAATTCCGCCAAGACTGCCACCAGCCCGTCATTGCCGTCACCCGCACCGCCGACAAGCATTTACGAGCCGCCGCCGCCCAGCCGTTCGTTGAGCAGGGCAAGCTCCTGTTCCCGCAGAACCATGACGGGCAAGTTCACGCCGATTTCCGTTCCACCCTTGACGAAATGCTTGCCTTCCCCGCTGGCAGTCACGACGATACGGTGGACTGCATCGTTGACCTCTGCACCGCAGCGTCGAGCGGGACGGTAGTGACATCAGGCGGCGCGGTCACCGTGGCGACCGACACGAGCAGGATGTTTGATTCTCGCGCAGTCAAGCGCAGAATGTTCGGTTGAATCGGTACGATGCTTGCGGACTACTCAACAAAGGAACCACATGAGCAAGCAAGACATAGAGAAGCGTTTGGGATTCGCGGCGCAAGGCGTGAAATCCGAGTTTGGTTCTAACGATCCGTATATGCAAGAGCGCACGGTCAAAACCCGCAAGGGCAAGACTACTGACCTCGTTGCGGAAATTGGGCAAAACGGTGGCGGTGGCGACTATATCGCTACTTTGATGCTTGTGCATTCAAACGGAGAACCACAGGTTTTGCAATCAAAGTACGGTTACAAAACTCCTGAAAGCGCAACGCGTGCGGCAATCCGTTTGTTTGATGCTCATGTTTCTCGCGGTGGCTACGCTCGCTCTGGCTCGAAAGCAAAGATGGCCGCCCCAAAAAAGAACGTAGGTTACCTAGCCGTTACTAATTCCGAATACGCCGCCTTGGCGGCTAGTGACGCAGCAGGCAAAAGGATTTCAAGTAACTCGCAGTATCAAATTACCAGCGAAGACCGCGCAATTATGGCAGCAGGTAAAGCAGCCGCGAAGTCCGCGCTGGCACGACACGACGCATGGGACAAGGCTTGGCGCAATGCGCCAAACGATGCCGCTCGCGCAAAGGTTGAAGCTGAAGCGGAAAAAGCCGAATCCGGAATGAAGAAATATCCAGTCACAAGACTTCATTTTGCCCGCACCAGCGCGAAGGCGAAGTTTGCAAAGCCTCAGTTCCGCACGAAAAAACTGCACAACGGATATATAGCCGTAGAGGTAAATCAAGGGAACGGCTGGGAGAGGTACGACACTACGCACGAAGAATCTTGGAACGGAATTGAAGAGTACGAACGCGGATACCAAAAGGCGTATGACCGAGGACTTCGATACAGCGGAGGCTCATGGCGTATTCCTAGCACCAACGCCGCCCGCCCCGGCGTGAAAGCGAATATGGGGCTAGAAATGAATATGCTGGATTTTCGGCATAAGTTTTTCACCGCATTTGGCACGGCTATTCGGGATGCAAAGAGCAATCCCAACACGGCGGAAGCGCAGTCAGACGAAACCGTGCTTCGTGAGTCATGGGCTTCCATGTTCGCGCAGGGATACTCCGACGCAATCAGCGATCTGAACGGTTTATCGGCGACAATGAAGTCCAAGACTTCGGTTGGTCAGATGCGTAAGGCTGCCTCAGACGCGATGGAGGCTTACCGTCAGGCAAAGGCCGCCGTCCGCTCCTCCCGCCCCGGCGTGAAGGCTACGTTTGGTCTTCGGGTTCCTGAATTAGAAACCCTGTATTCGTCGCTGGGCGCAAGTGGGCAAGCCATTACAGACAAGCCATCCGCAAGGAAAGACCGCGCCTTGTTGCTTAAATTGGATGCTGAGTATTCGCAACCAACCGACACGGTGATGGTGGCATTGAATGCCGCAAAACTTTACCGTCAACTTTCCGCAGGTTCAAAAGCAACCCCGCAGGGTCAAAAGTTTCAGCAAAGGCTAGAGATTGCAGGGGGTCATAGATTTGCCCGCCCCGGCGCGAAGGCGAAGATGGCGGCGGAAATCGCATCCGATCCAAGAGACAAAGACTTTGAGAAACTCAAGACCTTGAAGGGCGTGGTACATCAGGGCAAAGGGTTTTACATCATTCCCAATAAGCTGATGACCCCCGAACGCCGAACCAAGGTGAAGCGGTCAACACAACGCTACGAACTGTCCAACATGGGCGACCTTGTCGGCTGGGGAACCAATCACCCAAACGTAAACGACTACCGCTTGAAAGACTGGGCAGAGGCTTTCGCGTGAGCCAACGCAAGGACATCATGCGCCGACTAGGCATCTTCGCCCTGCCGACAAGCAAGCGCAAGCTGACCATCGACCAAGCCGAAGCGGCGCTCAAGCGCCTTGGGTATACGCTTGACTTCCGCAGCGGGCAGACCAACCCGCCAACGTGGCAAACCTCCTACGAGGTGAAGCAGCCGAACGGCGTTGTCAAGCGCATGACGGTAGACCAGATTAAAGCCCTGATGCAGCGGTCGAGGTTCGATAGCAACTGCGGCATTGGTAAGGGCGGGTTCAAACCCGGCAACACCTGCGGCGCTGAAAGCGGCGGCGGCGGTTCGTCATCGAAGCCAAGCGACACCGTGCGCGGCATTGAAGACCGCGCCAAGGCGGCTGGGAAGTCGTTCACGGAGCAATGGCTATCGGAAACGCGCTCGGACATTACCCGCCAGTACGACCAACGCGATGCGCGGGAGGCAAAGAAGGCGGCGGACACCATTCGCAAGAAGGAAGCCGAACTCGCTGAAGTGAAGCGACAAGGCCCACAGGCACGCGCTGGCGGGTTGCCTGAAAAGGCAAAGACCATCCGCGCCCTTGAAGGTCAACTCGACAAGGCAAAGCAGGACGTGGAAACCCTACGCAAGCAGCATGAAGCCGCTGCCAAGGCAAGCGAAGCCGCAATGCGTACTATGCGCGAGAAGCGTGCAGCGCAGAACACCCCAGAGGCTAAACGCGCTGCCGACATTGCACGCTCCAACAAACAAGCCCTCAGCATGGTGAATCGAGAGCGCAAGCAGCGCGGGCTTCCACCACTCAACAAACTCCCGGACTAAGCCAAGATGCCCGACCCGATCAACAACCCGCTCTCGCAACGTCAGTCGATCCCCGGCGCAGGATTGCCACCAACCAAGCGACCGCGCAAGCCGCTGCCGCCTCCGATTGATCGTGGACTGACCGGGCCGCTCGCCATGCCCGTGGAAGTGCAGCGGACGTTCTTCCGTACCGCCAGCCTGATGCTGCGGAACTCCAGCCTCGCGTACCGCCTTGACCCGAACTATCAAGCGATGATGCGGGCAGATGCGGACATCGAGGGCGTGCTGCGCTCTTTGCTTGTGACCCTTGCCGGGTTGGAGTGGAACGTCCTTTCCGACGACGAATCAGATCCGCGCCTCGTCAAGCTCGCCGAGCGCATTGCTGAGATCATCAGCGCAGCCCCGCGCCGTAGCGATATGTTCCGCTCCCTGCACGAAGCCGTTTGGTATGGGTGCAGCGCCGTGAACGTGGTTTACGACCGCGACCCGCGCCTTGGGGTACGCATCCGCGAATGGCTTCCGCTCGCCTCCGATACCCTCGCCTTTGACCAGACCGGGAACGTGGCGATGCGCGTTGGTAGCGCCTACATCAACGAGGCATCCGTCACCGACCTCGGCTTTGACTCGCTCGTCCACCTGTTTGACGACAACGAACGCCGCGCCATCGTCTTGCACCGCGTCTTTACCACCGCGCCAAACTTCATCGACCCGAACAGTGCCGAGACGGTTTACCGTGGCGTAGGTGCGCGAGATGTCTGCTGGTACATCTGGCTCTTGAAGCAGGAAGTCCTACAGAACGCCGCCGCCTATGTGGAGCGGTACGCGCTCGGCATCCGCGTTGGGTACTACCCAGCAGGGAACGATGCCGCCAAGAGCGAGATGATGACCATCTTGCAGAACTTGGTCAATGACAACTCGGTCGTTCTGCCCCGTATTTCGCCGACCGAGTCCATGTACGACATCGACATCAAGGACGCGAACGGTGGCCGCGCCCAGATCTTCATGGAGTTGGTCAACTGGCTCTCGGGCAAACTCAAGGAAGCAATCCTCGGTCAGTCGCTCTCTAGCGAGGCTGGCGGGACGGGTATGGGGTCAGGCGTTGCCGACCTCCACGCCGATACCCTTTCCCGCGTTATCCGCTATCACGCGGATTGCCTCGCGGAGAGCCTGACCACCGACCTCGTCCGCATCATTGCCGGGATGCTCGGAGCCTCCGAAGAGGATGCCCGCCGTATTCGGTTCGTCTTTGCCCCGGAGCGCCCGAACCCGAAGGAGCGGCTCGAAGCAATTCAGACGTTCATCCAAATGGGTGGCCGCGTCAGCGAGCGCGAAGTCCGCGACCTCCTCGGTCTGTCCGACCCGGAAGACGGAGAATCCGTCCTCGGCGGTCAAGCCGCAGGCAGCGCGGGCGCATCGTCAAACCCGCTCTCCGCCATGCTCGGGCAGGGCAACGAGAGCGAGGGCGACGAGCCAGCCCCTGAAGCGCCGAAGGTAGCCGCCGTCCGTAAGCGCAAGCGATGACAAAAGCCGACCTCGACAAGCACCTCCGCAAAGTCCTGCGCCAGTCGCAGCAGGCGTACCGTAGGGCGGTCGCGGCTCAGGTTAGGGGCGAAGATGCCCTTGCCGCGTGGGCGGAGTTCCACGAGGCAACGGCGGCGCTCCTGATGGCATCGTGGCTCTTTGGGGCGCGTGACACCGTGGACACCGCCAAGATCCCAGACGGGGCTATCGAGGGAATGCTGGACGATGGGGACGCGGTCAAGTTCGACCGAGACGTACCGATCTCTCTTGAGGGCTTCGGGACGAAGTGGATGGCTCCAATCACGGGCTGGTTCCGTAAGCGCGTCCCGATTACCCGCGCCGACTGGGATTTACTCATCAAGGCAGCAGCCGCTAGCGCTGGGGACGTGACCGATCACGAGCGCGAAAACGCCCTTCCTGACCTCCGCAAGCAGTCCCCGATCCTCGACTCGTTGTTACGTGGTGTTACACGAGGGCCGCAAGGGGCTATCTCCCGGGTCAAGCGGATCGTTGATACCACCTTCTTTGTGACCGCCATGCCTGTCGCACAGGCGCGGATGGTGCAGGAACTGATCGCGCAGGTCATCGAGGAGCGCCCCACCAAGAGCGTGGTCGGCAAGCTCATCAAGACCATGAACCTCGGCGACTTCGTGACCACCGCCCAACTGATGACCGGGACAGGGCTAACGTCCTCCCGCCTTGAAACCGTCCTGCGGACGAACACCAACCGCGCCATGACCGAGGGCAGCGCCGAAGTCCTACGCGACGAGCGGGTGCAGGCTTTCGTCCCGCTAGTGCAATTCAGCGCCACCAAAGACCCGCGCACGCGGGACACGCACCGAGCCTTTGACGGCTACGTCGGGACGATGGCAGACTTCGACCGCCTTGGAATTTCACCCCCATTGGGCTTCAACTGCCGCTGCGCCATCATTCCCGTCCCTGCCGCCGAGGCTATGCGCGAGCGATGGACGCGCCCGAACGGGACGATAGACCCAGCCGCTATTGCCAAGCACAACGGAGCGCGTCAGCGCCTAGTG